>Ga0207866_1000041_pt1 | contig 195258 bp, 180 predicted proteins | sample HigsolmetaAR203D_FD_184835 | JGI IMG/M metagenome (GOLD analysis project Ga0207866, IMG submission 184835) | Ionic liquid and high solid enriched microbial communities from the Joint BioEnergy Institute, USA - AR20-3-D (SPAdes) (version 2) ... | reverse complement strand
CTCGCCGACGCCCGGCGCATCTACCGGCGCGCGGGCTTCGAGCTGGAGAGCGAGACGCCGGAGCGCGCGTTCGGCAGGGACATGGTCCGCCAGACATGGTCCCGCGGCCTGTGACGCCGGTACGGCCACCGCCGCCGCGGGTGACCGCGCCGGGCCACCCGCGGCGACGCCGGCGTCAGGGGCGGGCCGCCGCCTCCGGGCGCGGGTCCGGGACGGGCGCCGCCGCGGGCTCGGGCCGCGGGCCGGACAGCCGGCGCAGCGGCCCGGGGGCCCACCAGTTCGCCCGGCCCGCCAGGCGCATCGCCGCGGGCACGAGGATCGCGCGGATCACCGTGGCGTCGGCGAGCACCGCGACGGCCACGCCCACGCCGAGCATCTGCACGAAGACCACCTGCGCCGTGCCGTACGCCGCGAAGGAGAGGGCGAGGATCCCGCCCGCGGCCGTGATCAGCGGCCCGCCGTGGCGCAGCCCTGCGGCGACGGCGGTCTCGGTGTCGCCGGTGCGCCGGTACTCCTCGGTGATCCGGGACAGCAGGAACACCTCGTAGTCCATGGACAGGCCGTAGGCGACGCAGAGCATCAGGATCGGGATGCTCGGGTCGACGCTGCCGGTGGGCGTGAACCCCAGCACTCCCGACAGGTTGCCCTCCTGGTAGACCCAGACGATGACGCCGAACATCACCGCCAGGCTGAGCGCGTTGAGCACCGCCGCCTTGAGCGGGATCAGCAGGCTGCCGGTGAGCCGGAACAGCACGGCGAAGGTGACCGCGAACATCAGGCCGAGCGCCCACGGCAGCCGGTCCACCACCGAGGCCCGGTAGTCGGCGAGCTCCGCCGGATAGCCGCCGACCAGGACCGGGAACGGCGCGGGCTGGGCGCGCACCCGGTCGACCAGCCGGACCGGGTCGGCGGCCATCGCCTCGGCCGACGGGACCACCGACAGCCAGGTCCCCTCGCCGCCGTCGCGGGGCCGGAACCGGCCGGTGTCGCCGTCGCCGACCCGGGCCCCGCCGGCGTAGGAGCCCGCGGCCGAGTCGACCTGCGCGACGCCGGGCAGCCGGGACAGCGCCGCCGCGTACCCGGCCACCGCGTCGCGGTCCACGGCCGCGCCGGGCGCGGAGACCACCTGCAGCGCGTCGGTCTCCTCGGCCGGGAAGGCGGCGCGGACGATCTCCTGGGTCTGCCGGGCGGGGGCGGACGCGGGCAGGATGCGGTCGTCGGCCACCCCGAACCGCAGCCCGAGCACCGGCGAGGCGAGCAGCAGCAGGGCCGCGGCCGCGACGCCCCCGGAGACGAGCGGCCGCCGCATCACCCGGGCGGCGAGGCCGGTCCAGAACCCGCCGCGCGCGGCCGCGTCCGCGGCGTGTCCGACGGCGTGGCCGCCCCGGGGCAGTACGGCACCGCCCGCCACGGCCAGCACCGCGGGCAGCACGACGAGCGACGCGACGACCCCGCCGGCGACGACCGCGATCCCGGCGTAGGCGAACGAGCGCAGGAAGTCGAACGGCAGCACCAGCAGCACGGCGAGCGACGCCGCCACCGTGGCCCCGCTGAAGATCACCGTGTGCCCGGCGTGCTCCACCGCGCGGGCGACGGCCTCCTGCCGGTCGTGGCCGTGCCGTACCTCCTCGCGGAAGCGGGAGACCACGAACAGCGCGTGGTCGACGCCGAGGCCGAGCCCCATCGCCAGCGTGAGGTTGAGCGCGAACGTGGAGATGTCGGTGAACAGCAGCGGGACGCGGAGCAGCGCCAGCCCGATCACCATGGCGAACAGGCCCGCCGCGATCGGCAGCACGGCGGCGAGGAGGCGGCGCAGGTAGAGCCAGAGCAGCAGGAAGACGAGCGGGAAGATGACCAGCTCGGCGCGGAGGAAGTCCTGCCGGGCCAGCGGCACGGTCTGCCGGAACACCTCCTCGCCGCCGCCCGCGCGCACCTCGATCGCGTGGTCGCCCCGGGTCACCTCGGGCAGCAGCGCGGGCAGGATCCGGGCCCGCACGTGGTCGGCGTCCCCGGGGATGCGGGCGAGGATCAGGGCGTGGCGGCCGTCGGTGCTGCGCAGCGTGGCCGGGGCGCCGCGGGTCCAGTACGAGGCCGCCTCGGCCACCCCCTCGAACGCGGCCACCCGGGCGGTGAGCGCCCGGCCGGAGGCCGCGACCTGTGGGTCGTCCACGTCCCCGCGGCGGGCGGTGACCAGCAGGATCAGGTCGGCCCCGCCGGTGCCGAAGCGTTCGGCGAGCAGGGCGGCGGCGCGGTCCGACTCCGACCCGGGCGCCTCGAACCGGGCGAGCGACAGCGCGCCCACGGTGCCCGCGGCGAGCACGCCCGCGACCACGGCGGCGACCAGCGAGCACAGCAGCACGAGGCGGCGCCGCCGCACCGCCCACCATCCGAGGCGGCGCAGCGGATGGCCCCGCCGGGTCCTGTTCTCCATGACTCCCCCGCGAAACTCGGTAAAGTACTCGTATTTGGTGGACCCAGAAATACAAGCAAACACTCGTATTTGTCAACGGGGGTGGCGCATGCCCGAGCAGCGGCGGCCGGTACGGCGGCAGGCCCGCGGGCTGAAACGCATGGAGGCGATCCTCGACGCGGCCGAGCAGGTGATCGAGGAGGTCGGGTACGCCGACGCCACGACGAACGCGATCGCCGCCCGGGCCGGGATCTCGCCGGGGTCGCTCTACCAGTTCTTCCGCAACAAGGAGGAGATCCTCGACGGCCTGCTCGAGCGCTTCACCACCGGCCGCAGGCGGTTCTGGGACACCTACTTCACCCCGGAGACCGAGCGGCTGCCCCTGCCCGAGCTCGTCGACAAGGTGATCGACGCCGCCGTCGGGTTCAAGCGCGCCCACCCGGCGTACTGGTCCCTGCTGTACGGCTCGGCGATCGCCGACCGCCTCGCCGAGGCGTCGGCCCGGCTGCACGCCGACCTCGCCGGGCTGCTCGCCGGGGTGTTCGGCCGGCGTGCCCCGCACCTGCCCGCCGAGCGCCGCCTCGCGATCTCCGGCATGGTGCTCGCCACGGTGACCGCGGTGATGCCGCGCATCGTCGAGGCCGACCCCGCCCGCGCCGACGCGCTCACCGCCGAGCTGAAGGCCATGCTCACCGCCTATCTCACGGCGGCCCTGGCGCCGGAGCGGTGAGCGGGACGCGCAAAGCCCGCCGGCCGGACCGGCCGACGGGCTTACCGATACGTGAGGGCGCGCGACCTCAGCCGTGGCCGATGCGCCCGAACGGGCCGCTCACCGCGTAGGTGACGCCGCCGGTGCCGGACGCCGCCCCCTCGGCCCCGCGCTGCGACGAGAAGTAGAGGTGCCGGCCGTCCGGCGAGAACGCCAGGCCGGTGATGGCCGAGGCGTCGTGGCCGGTGACCCGGAGGAACGGCGCGGCGGTGCCGTCGGCGGTCAGCACGCCGACGGTCATGTCGTCGCCCGCCACGAACAGCTCGCCCGTCCCGCCGACGAGGGCCGGGATCAGCGACGCGGCGTCGGAGGTGGCCTCGAGACGGTGGTGCACCGCGTCGTACGACCACACCAGCCCGTCGGCGGTGACGAACCGGCACACGCCGTCCGCGTAGTGGCAGCCGGCGGGCCGCTCGAACCGCCGGGCGCCGGGCACCTGGCTGCGCACCGGCTCGATCAGGCCGGCCGGGTTGGGCACCCGCCGCCAGACGATCGGCCCGGCCCCGGCGGGGGCGGCGACGAGGACCTCCAGCGTCCCGGAGGTCAGGTCGCCCCACTCGTCGGGGATGAAACGGTAGAAGCAGCCGTCCGGCTCGTCCTCGGTGAGGTACACGACCCGGCGGTCCGGGTCGCACGCCAGGCTCGAGTGGGTGAGCCGCCCCATGGACAGGCGGGGCATCGCCGCCGCCGTGCCGTACGGGTCGCATTCGAAGATCCGGCCGCCGGGGATCGCCTCGCCGGACAGCCAGGTGTGCCAGGGCGTGGCGCAGCCCACGCCGTTGAAGCTGGTGCCGGAGAGGATGCGGTAGGCGCCGCGCGCCGTCCCGTCGGGCGCGAAGCGGATCGCGGTGACCCCGCCGAGCAGCGAGGTCTCCGAGTTGGAGACGTAGATCCACTCGTCGCCGTCGGGGAAGCAGGCGCCGCCGTCGGGCGCCGAATGCCACACCACGCCCGCGGTCTTGTACCCCGAGCGCGCGATCACCCGTACGGTGAACCCCTCGGGTACGGCGATGCCGTTCTCGTCGGGGGCGCGCAGCGGGCCGTAGGGGCCGTTGCGGGAGTGCGGGCGGGCGGCGGCGAGCACCGCCCGCCAGAGCGGGCCATCGGCCGCGGTGTGCCGGATGGCGGAGGCGGTCGCGCGTCTCCCGCCGGGTGGCGCAGCGAGCGCCCCCGGCCGGGCTGAACTGCTGCGGGACATGCTCTCTCCCCCAGAGCACTCGGCGACGGACGCCGGCCGGATCGGGCGTCCAGACACACGCTACGCCTGTGCTCCGGGACCATGGGGGATTTCGGGTGAACGATGCGTGTTTCTTGCGCCCTGTTCCGCCGCACCGCCCGGCCGGATGCGGGGTGAGGGGCGTCCCGCGGCGCCCCGCCCCGCACCCGCGCACGCTCCGTGCCGGGCGAATGCCCCTGGGTGAGGGCGCGTCGCCGCACGGCGGCCCGGTCAGCGCTGGGCCTGCATCATCCAGTGCTGCTGCTCGATGTCCTGGGCGGCCTCGATGAGCAGGTCCTGGGTGACCGGGTCGGGCTGCTCGGTCCGGTCCACGCGCTCGCGCATGCGCCGTACGCAGCCCTCGAGGATGTCGGTGAACGCCTCGACGACCTGCGTGTCCTGGAGGTAACCGGCGTTGAGCTGCTTGAGCTGGGTCTCGCGGGCCACGGTGCCGCAGCGGCCGTCCGGGTTCACGCCGATCGCGATCGCCCGCTCGGCCACCCGGTCGGTGTGCTTGCGCGCCACGTCGACGATCTCGTCGAGCTGCAGGTGGAGCGAGCGGAAGTTGCGGCCCACGAGGTTCCAGTGCGCCTGCTTGGCGAGCAGCGACAGGTCGATGAGGTCGATCAGCGCGCCCTGCAGGCACTCGCCGACTATCTTGCGGTCGCTGTCGTTGAGGGGGCTGGTGATCGCCGACATGGGTCCTCCCGTGTTGGTCCTGGGCTTCGCCGCCGGGTACCGGCCACCCGGCGGTCCTCCGCCGCCTACCCGGGCCGTTCTCCGTTATGCGTCCGGCCGGGACCGCGCACCGACGTTGACAGTGTCATCGTGACAGTGTCAATGTAGAGGTATGAGCGAGACGTGGACGATCGGCGAGCTCGCCGAGCGGGCGGCGGCCGCCCTGGCCGGGGAGGCCGGGCGGGGCACCGGTGACGGCCGGATCCGCGCGGTGCCCAACGAGCGGCTGATCCGCTGGTACACCACGATCGGGCTGGTCGACCCGCCCCTCGCCCGCCGCGGCCGCGTCGCCCTGTACGGCCCGCGCCACCTGATGCAGCTCGTCGCGATCAAGCGGCGGCAGGCGGCGGGCCGCAGCATCGCCGAGATCCAGGCCGAGCTCGCCGGCGCCACCGACGCCGTGCTCGCCGCGATCGCCCGCATCCCGCCGTCCGTCCTGGCGCCCGCGGCCCGCCCGGCCGCCGACCCCACCGGTACGGCGCCGCGGCCCGCGGCCACGCCGGGCGGCGCCGGGAACGGCCCGGCGGGCCGCCGCGACCGGTTCTGGGCGCGGCGCTCCCCCGCCGAGCCCGGCACGGCGCGGCACGCATCGCCGCGCACGGACGGCCCGGCGACGGACGGCGTCACGACGGCACCCGCACCGGACGTCCGTTTCCCGTCCCCGCCGTTCCCGCCGGTGACCGACGCGGTCCGCGCGCACGGGGCGGACGCCGTGCCGTACCCGCCCGATGCCGTCGCGCCGCGGCCGGAGCCGGTGCACGGGCTGCGGCTCGCGCCGGGGGTGACCCTCCTGCTCGACGCGGCCCCGCGCCCGCCGGACGCGGCCGACCTCGCCGCGATCGCCGCCGCCGCCCGGCCGCTGCTCGACGTGCTGCTGGCCCGCGGGCTCGCCGGGGCCGCCGACGCCGGCGGCCGTACCGAGGGGAGCCCGGCGTGACCCGCCCGGACCGCGGCCCGAACCGATGCCTCACCGGCGCGCCCGGCGCCGGGCCCCGCCGTACCGAACCCGCCGCAAGGGAGTTCTCATGACCGTTTCCGTCACACCGCTGCGGGGCGGCTGCGCCCCGCTCCCCGACGCCGGGCTCGGCGCGCTCGCCACCGCGCAGGGCAACCTGCCGCTGGAGAGCCTCGACGTCACCGCCGACCTGTCCGGCCTCGTCGCCGGGGTCGAGGTGGTGCAGGTCTTCCGCAACGCGTTCCCGGAGTCGCTGGAGGCCACCTACGTCTTCCCGCTGCCCGACCGCGCCGCGGTGACCGGCTTCCGCATGGAGGCCGACGGCCACGTGGTCGAGGGCGTGCTGCGCGAGCGCGGCGAGGCCCGCGCCGACTACGACCGCGCGCTCGCCGAGGGCAGGCGGGCCGCGATCGCCGAGGAGGAGCGGCCGGACGTGTTCACCGTCCGGGTCGGCAACATCGTGCCCGGCGAGCGGGTCACGGTACGGCTCACGCTCAGCCAGCCGCTCGCCTACGAGGACGGCGCGGCCGTCTTCCGGTTCCCGCTCGTGGTCGCCCCGCGGTACATCCCGGGCACCCCGCTCGACGGCACGCCGTCCGGCGCGGGCACCGCCCCGGACACCGACGCGGTGCCGGACGCCTCCCGCATCACCCCGCCGGTGCTGCTGCCCGGCTTCCCCAACCCGGTACGGCTGTCGCTCGCCGTGCGCCTCGACCCGGCCGGGCTCGACCTGCGCGAGATCGAGTCGAGCCTGCACACCGTGGTGCGCGAGGGCGGGGACGACGGCGCGCCGCTCACCCTGCGCCTGCAGCCGGGCGAGCGGCTCGACCGCGACTTCGTCCTGCGGCTGCGCTTCGACGCCTCCACCTCCCTCGCGCTCGTCCCGGACGCGCCGGGCGACGGCGAGGCCGAGGCGGCGGAGGGCACCTTCACGCTCACCGTGGTGCCCCCGGCGGCCGAGGGCGTGCGCCCGCCCCGGGACGTGGTGCTGCTGCTCGACCGCTCGGGCAGCATGCACGGCTGGAAGATGGTCGCGGCGCGCCGCGCGGCGGCCCGCATCGTCGACTCGCTCACCGCGGACGACCGCTTCGCGGTGCTGTCGTTCGACCATGTGGTCGAGCGCCCGCCGGAGCTCGGCGAGGGCCTGGCGCCCGCGAGCGACCGCAACCGCTTCCGCGCGGTCGAGTACCTCGCCCGGCTCGACGCCCGCGGCGGCACCGAGCTGCTGCAGCCGCTGGAGCAGGCGGCCGACCTGCTCGGCACCGCCGAGCCCGGGCGGGACCGGGTGCTCGTGCTCGTCACCGACGGCCAGGTCGGCAACGAGGGCCGGATCCTCGAGCGGGCGGGCAGCCGGCTGCGCGGCGTGCGGGTGCACACGGTCGGCATCGACCGCGCGGTGAACGCGGGCTTCCTCGGCCGGCTCGCCGCGCTCGGCGCGGGCCGGTGCGAGCTGGTGGAGTCCGAGGACCGGCTGGACGCGGCGATGGAGCACATCCACCGCCGCATCGGCGGCCCGCTCGTCACCGATCTGGCGCTGCACGCCGAGGGCCTCGCCGTGCAGCCGGAGACCGTGACCCGGCTCGGCTCGCTCTTCCCGGGCGTGCCGCTCACCGTCTCCGGCCGGTACGCCGGCGCGGCGGGCGGCGCCGTGGTCGTCCGCGGCCGCACCGCCGACGGCGAGCCGTGGGAGCGGCGCGTGCCCGCGGTCGTGACCGGGGGCACGGCGGCCCGCGCGCTGTGGGCCCGCGCCCGGCTGCGCGACCTGGAGGACCGGTACGACGCCGGCGAGTGGGACCTGGAGCGGGAGATCGTCGCCACGTCGCTCCGGTTCGGCGTGCTGTGCCGGTTCACCGCGTTCGTCGCGGTCGACTCGCGGGTGGTCGCCGACGGCGGGCCCGGCCACCGGGTGATCCAGCCGGTCGAGCAGCCCAGCGGCTGGGAGCCGTCCGCCCCGCCGTCCCCGCTCGCCGCCGCGCCGATGGCGTTCACCGCGCCCGCCGGGCCGCCGATGGCCGCCGCGTACGGCGCCGCCCCGGCCGGCCCGCCGCCCGCGCCCGGTGGCGTGCCGCCCGCCGGGCGGGGGGCGACCCGGGGGTTCTTCGCGGTGCGCCGCGCCTTCCCCGGCTCCGGGCTCGGTGGCGCGCCGATCGAGGTGGACTTCACGGCGCTCGCCGCCGAGGAGCTCGCCCGGCTGCGCGAGGCCGCCGGAGGCTCGCCGTACGAGCGGCGGATGCACCTCGCCGACCTCGCCAGCCGGCTGCGGGTCCTCGCCGAGCACCATGCCGAGCTGTCGGCCCTCGCCGCCGAGCTGGAGGCCGCCGAGGAGCCCGGCGCCGACCTCGACCGGCTGTGGCGGGGCGCCGAGGAGGTCCTCGCCCGCGTCGCGGCCGGGCGGCCGGCGAACCCCGACGTACCGGGCGGCTCCGGGCGGCCCTTCTGGAAGCGCGCGTGACCGCCGGGCCGCCGCCGCACCTCGCCCCGCGGCCGCGGCCCGCCGCGCAGCGGACGTGACCCGGAAGGCGGGCGCCGCGCCCACGGCCCGGTACGGCGCCGCTCACCGGCGACGGCGTTCGGCTCCCTCCGGTCGCCCCCGCGGACACCGCTGTCAAATGGGCCGCGAGTGAACATCCGTGACGATTCCGGCTCCGCAGCGGGACGGCCACGGCGCGCCTTGGCGATCTTCGCGAGGTCCGCCGGACCGGGTAACACGCTTGTCATGCCCGGTTACATCGGCTGCAACATCGCTGGGTTTCACTACCCGCTGACCCTGCAGCGACCCCCATTCCACTGCGCGTTCCGCGGAGGTGGCCACCGTGGCCGAGGTGACCCTGGATGCCGACCGGCTGGGCATCCGCGGGCTCAACACGGCGCTGCACGCCGTGCCCGCCGGGGCCCACGTCCGCGTGCTCAACCCGCGCGGGCGGCACAACCTGGCGGTCGGGCTGCGTGAGCGGGTGACGGTCGACATCGCCGGGCCGTGCGGCCACTACCTCGGCGGCCTCGGCGCGCGTGCGGAGATCACCGTGCGGGGTCCGGTGGGCCGCGGCGTGGGCGAGAACCTCATGTCCGGCGGCATCCGGGTCAGGGGGGACGCGGGGAGCAGCGCCGCCGCCGCGGCGCGGGGCGGCACGATCGCCATCTCGGGGGACTGTGACTCCGGGGCCGGGATCGCGCTGGCGGGCGGCACGCTCGCGATCGCCGGGAACGCCGGGCCGTACTGCGGCCGGGCCGCCCGGTCGGGGGTGATCCTCGTGTGCGGCGACGCCGGGCCCGGGCTCGGCGACGCGCTCGTCGACGCGGTGATCTACGTGGGCGGCCGGATCGCCGGGCTCGGTGACGGCGCGCTCGCCGCCGAGCCCGACGAGAACGACCTGACCGCGGCGAAGCTCATCGCCGCGACCTGCGGGTTCGACCACGTGAACCCGGAGAACCTCACCAAGGTGACCTCGGTGCGGTACCGCCCGCGCCTGCTGACCGGCCGCCGCGCGAGCGGGCGTCCGCCCGTCCCCGGACGCCTCTCCGCGGCGAGCGCGTGACCGACCGGCGCGCCCCGCGCCGGCGCCTCCCCGGCGCGACCTCCCTCGAGACCCACCACCGCGCTCTCCCCCGGGAGGCCCGGCGCGGGGCCGCCGGGTCCACCGCCCACGAGGGAACGAGCCCGAAAAGATCACCGGAAGGCAGAGGAGCGGATGAGGAGCCGTCAGGAGACCGCATGAGCCACACGTTCCCACCGCACGTGATCGCCGAGATCCAGGAACGGGCGCGGCTCGGGCGGTACGGCGTGCGCGGACGGGGCGCCACGCGGCGGCTCCCGACCTTCGACGACCTGCTCCTGCTCCCCGCGGCGGCGGGACGGGACGGGGAGGCACCGCGGGGGCCGTGCCGTACCCGCACCGTGCTCGGCACCCGGCACGCGCGGGATCCGGTGGTGCTCGACCTGCCGGTGACGATCGCCGCCATGGCGTACGGGGCGATCTCGCCGGGCGCGAAGGAGGCGCTCGGCCGGGCCGCGACGATGGCGGGCACCGCGGCCACCACCGGCGACGGCGGCATGACCCCGGAGGAGCGCGACACGGCGAAGACGCTCGTCTACCAGCTCACCGCGTCACGGCACGGCGTCGACCCCGACGACCTGCGCGCCGCCGACGCGGTGGAGATCGTGCTCGGCCAAGGCGCGCACCCGGGCGCGGGCGGGCTGCTGCCCGGCGAGAAGGTGCCGCCGCGGGTGGCGCGGCGGCGCAGCGTGCCCGCCGGGGTCGACCTGCGCGCGCCCGTGGACCATCCGGACTGGTCGGGCCCGGACGGCCTCGCCGTGAAGATCGCCGAGATCCGGGAGGTCACCTCCTGGCGGGTGCCGGTCTTCGTGAAGCTGGGCGCCTCCCGGGTCGCCGAGGACGTGACGCTCGCGGTCACCGCGGGGGCGGACGTGGTCGTGGTGGACGGCATGCAGGCCGGCACCGGGGGCGGCGAGGAGGTGCTGATCGAGCACACCGGCCTGCCCACGCTCGCGGCCGTGCGCGTCGCCGCCGACACGCTCGCCGGGCTCGGCGTGCGCGGCGAGGTGCAGCTCGTGGTCTCCGGCGGCATCCGGACCGGCGCCGACGTCGCCAAGGCGCTCGCCCTCGGCGCGGACGCGGTGTCCGTGGGCATGGCCGCGCTGATCGCGCTCGGCTGCAACGCCTCGTCCGACGACACCGGCGCGGACGTGACCGCCGACTACCGGGCGCTCGGCACGGTGCCGGGCTCGTGCACCGCCTGCCACACCGGCGGCTGCCCGGTCGGCATCGCCACCCAGGACGACGTGCTCGCCGACCGGCTCGACCCCGACCTCGGCGCCGAGCGGGTGGCGAACTACCTGCGCGCGATCACCGCGGAGGCCGCGCTGCTCGCCGAGGCGTGCGGGCACGCCTCGGTGCACGAGCTGTGTCGCGCGGACCTGGTCGCGCTCACCGTGGAGGCCGCCGCGATGGCCCGGGTCCCGCTCGCCGGCACGTGCTGGATCCCGGGCTGGAGCCACCCGGGCGTGCCGTCCGGCCCGGCGGACGGCTGAGCCGTACGGCCGGGCCGCGGGTCACTCCTCGGCCGTGACCGGGTCGCCGACCCGGATCACACCGGTGCCGTCCGGAATGAGGTTGACGGCGAACCACACCTTGCCGTCCCAGCGGCGGTGACGGGACAGGGTGCGGATCGGCTCCTTGCCCTTGGCCAGGGTGTCGGGGTCGATCGTGGTGAGCACGCACCGGTCGCAGAGCTTGACCGCGCGGAACGGCACGTCGCCGATGCGCACCCGCCGCCAGCGGTCCTCGGCGAACGGCTCCGGCACGTCCTCCACGACCACGCTCGGCCGGAACCGGGTCATCGGCAGCGGCGCCGGCGGCTCCTCGCCGCGCTCCACCGCGTCCTCGGCGATCCAGTCGTTGAGCCGGCGCAGCGAGGCGGTCGAGGCGAGCAGCAGCGGGTAGGCGTCGGCGAAGCTCACCCGGTCCTCCGCCGTGCCGTACGCGGGGTCGACCGGCCGCCGGGTGGGGTCGTCGAGCCACACCAGGCGGGCCGGGACGCCGAGCAGCGCGGTGAACCAGGCGGCCGCCTCGTCCCCGGTGTCGACCGCGTCGACGTCGTCCTGCCAGACGCGCACCCGCCGCGTCGGGGTGCCGGGCGCGGGGGACACCTGCAGCGGGTCCGCGTGCGGCCCGGTCAGCTTGAGGCCCCGGCCCTCGGCCATGGCGGCGACGGCGAGCATCCGCGGGTGGTCCCGCGCGGTGAGCACCATGCCGTCGGCGTCCACGACCATGTAGCGGCGGTCCCCGGCCAGTCCCCAGGGTTCGACCTGCGCCGTGCCGACCCGCAGGCCGCGCGTGGACTTGATGGGATAGATGTGGATGCTTCCGAGCCGCATGGGCCGACGGTACCAGCGGGCCGCGCCGAATCCGAGCGATTTTCGATCAGGCGGCGGCCGAGCGGGCCGGGGCCCCGGTGGCGGCCGGTTCGGGTACGGCGGGCCGCGCCGGGATGAGCGCGGCGACGAGCACGCCGAGCAGGCCGGCGACCCCGGCGATGACCATGGTGGTCTGGATGCCCGCGAGCGAGGTGAGGGTGACCGGCCCGAGGGTGATCGTCATGTTCGCCATGACCGCGCTGGTGACCGCGCTCGAGGTGGAGGTGCCGACCGCGCGCATGAGCGCGTTGAGCCCGTTCGCGGCGGCGGTCTCGGTCACCGGCACCGCCCGCATGATCAGGTCGGGCATGGCGGCGTACGCGAGGGCGAGCCCGGCCCCGATCACCGACGAGGTGATCACGATCTTCCAGAGCGAGTCGAGAGTGACCGCCGCGACGAAGTAGGTGACGCCCATGAGCACGCCGCCGAGCATGAGCGAGACCTTCGGCCCGAAGCGGCGGGAGATCCGGGCCGACACCGGCGGCAGCACCATCGAGACCACGCCGCTCGGCCCGAGGATCAGCCCGGCCTCGAGCATGCTCAGCCCGAACCCGTACCCGGTGGCCTCCGGCGCCTGCAGCACGTGCGGCAGCACGAGCGACATCACCATGATCGAGAAGCCGACGAGGATCGAGGCGAGGTTGGTGAACAGCACCGGCCGCCGGGCCGAGGTGCGCAGGTCCACCAGCGGGGCCGGGCGGCGCAGCTCGTAGACGCCCCAGGCGGGCAGCAGCACGGCCGCGGCGGCGAAGAGGCCGAGGGTGGCCGCGCTCCCCCAGCCCCACGAGCCGCCCTTGGTGATGCCGAGCAGCAGGCAGCTCAGCCCCACGGTGAGCCAGACCGCGCCGAGCAGGTCGAACCGCGCCCGGGCGCGCACCGGCGACTCGCGGACGAAGAGGTACACGAGCACGATGTCGAGGGCGCCGACCGAGCCGGAGACCCAGAACAGGGCGTGCCAGTGCGCGTGCTCGGCGATCACGGCGGCGAGCGGCAGGCCGATCGCGCCGCCGAAGCCGAGGGTGGCGCTCATCAGCGCCATCGCCGAGCCGAGCCGCTCGGGGCCGAGGTTGTCCCGCATGATGCTGATGCCCAGCGGGACCACGCCGATCGCGAGCCCCTGCAGCGCCCGGCCGGCCACCACCCAGGGCAGCGACGTGGACAGGCCGCAGATCACCGAGCCGGTCACCATGAGCGCGAGCACGGCGAGCACCATGCGGCGCTTGCCGTACATGTCGCCGAGCCGGCCGACGACCGGGTGGGAGACGGCCGCGGCGAGCAGCGTCGCGGTCATGATCCACGAGGTGTCCTCGGCCGGGGCGCCGAAGATGCGCGGCAGCTCGGGGAGGATCGGCACCACGAGCGTCTGCATGAGCGCCACGATGCTGCCGCAGAAGGCGAGCACCCCGACCATGAGGCTCGGGTTCCGGACGCCGGGACGTGGGCCGGCCGGCTCTCCGGGGTCCGATGCTGCGGTCACGCGCCTCCTCCGTGCACCATGCGACAGAGCAATATGTGCATGGTACAGGCAAATATCTCCTAGATCACGATTGGGCCACCAGGAAAGCACAAAACGCCCAGCGAGGCACGATCGGCACCGTATTCCGGCCGCGACGACGTACCGCACACCGGCCGGCACGCGGGCGGCCGGACCACCGCGCGGACCGGCACCGCGTACGAGCGGAAGAGCGACCCGGACGCCCGGCGCGGCGGCGGACCGGAGCGCCACCATGCGGTGTCGCCCGGCGACACGGCGGCCGGGACGGAGAATTCCATCGCCCCGCAAAGCGCCGGTCAAGTTACGATGACGGCGGTCGATGATCGGACGCGGACGGTGCGGGAGGGATCCGTGCTCAGGTGGGGTATCGCGGCCACGGGCGGGATCGCGCGAACGGTCGGGCACGTGATCGCGGCGGAGCCCGGCATGATGGTGACGGCGGTCGGCTCGCGCAGCCTCGACCGCGCCCGGGCCCTCGCCACCGAGCTGGGGGCGCGCAACGCCTACGGCTCGTACGCCGAGCTGGTCCGCGACCCGGACATCGACGTCGTCTACGTCGCCACCCCGCAGTCGCACCACCTGGAGGTGGCCGAGCTCGCGATCGCGGCGGGCAAGGCGGTGCTGTGCGAGAAGCCGCTCGCCGCGACCCTCGCCGACGCGGAGAAGATGGTGGCGCTCGCCCGGGAGGCCGGGGTCTTTCTCATGGAGGCGATGTGGATGCGGTTCAACCCGCTCATCCGCCGCCTGCAGCGCATGGTCGCCTCCGGCGAGTTCGGGCGGGTGCGCAGCGTCTCGGCGTCGTTCGGCTTCCCGGTGCCCGAGCGGGACCACCGGCTGTGGAACCCCGCGCTCGGCGGCGGCGCCCTGCTCGACCTCGGCATCTACCCGCTCGGCCTGGCGCAGCTGCTGCTCGGCGTGCCGGAGGTGATGACGGTCACCGGCGCGATGGAGGACGGCGTGGACGCCGAGGCCGGGATCCTGCTCTCCTACCGGGACGGCGCCCGGGCCCTGCTCGACACCTCGCTGATCAGCCCGCTCGCGGGCACCGCCCAGGTGACCGGCACCCGGATGCGCGCCGACCTCGACGCGCCGTTCTTCGCCACCGACCGCATGGTGGTCACCGGCCCGGACGGCGAGCGGCGGGAGTTCGTGCTGGATCCGGGCGAGACCGGGTACGTCGGCGAGATCCGCGAGGTCCGCGACCGGCTCGCCGAGGGCGCCACGGAGAGCCCGGTCATGCCGCTCGACGACAGCCTCGCCATGATGCGGCTGCTGGAGGACGCCCGCTCCCGCGTCATCGACCCGACCGGCGCGGCCGCCTGACCGCCGCCGGTACGGCCGGCCCGGTACGGCCCGGCCCGAAACGGCCCGGCGGGCTCACCGCCGCGGCACGAGCGCGACGTCGAAGCGCACCGTGACGTCGTCGGCGACCCGGAGCGCGCCGAGGAAGGCCGAGTACGGCCGGATGCCCCACCGGGACTGGGTGACGACCGCGGAGCCGCGCGCCCGGCCGCCGGCGATCGTGCCGGTGACCACGACGTCCCGGGTTACCCCCATGATCGTGAGCGGCCCCTCGACGCGGAAGGAATCCGCCGTGCCCTCGACCCGGGCCGACCGGAACGTGATCTCCGGGTGCCGCGCGGTCTTCAGGATCCGCTCCCGCACGATCCTCTCGATCTCCGCGCGGTCGCCGGCGGTGAGCGGCTTGACGCCGCCGGTGCCCCGCCGTACCTCGAGGGAGCCGGCGTCGGCGGTGACGCTCACCGCGCACGCGGCCGGGTCCGCGGTGTCGATCATGGCCTGGCCGTGCCACCGGGTGACCTCGATGAGCAGGTCGTGCCCGGCCTTCGCGACCGCCCCGGAGCGGCCCGTCTCGATGACGAGCCGCCCGGTCTCGGGCCCGAAGGTGTACTCGCCGATGGTGATGCCCATCCTCCCAGGCTAGGCCCGCCGCGAGACCGCGGCGTCCCGGCCCGTGGGCGGGCCCTCCTCGGTGGGCGGGCGCCCGGTCACTTCCCGGCCGCCTGCTTGGCGGCCTCCTTCGCCTCCTTCGCGGCCCGGGCCATCTCCGCCTTGGCGGTGGCGGCGTACTTGTCGACGTACTCCTGCCCGGACAGCTCCATCAGCGCGTACATGATCTCGTCGGTCACCGCGCGGAGCACCAGGCGGTCGTCCTCCATGCCGTAGTAGCGGGAGAAGTCGAGCGGCTTGCCGAACCGGATGCCGGGGCGGATGCCGAACCGGGGGAAGATCTTGCCGGGGGGCATGATCTCGCGGGTGTTGATCACGGCCCAGGGGATGACGGGGGCGCGGGACATGAGCGCGAGCCGGGCGACGCCGGTCTTGCCCTTGTAGAGGCGGCCGTCGGGGGAACGGGTCCCCTCGGGGTATATGCCAAGAAGGTGACCTTCGCGCAGGATTCGGAGGCCGGTGCGCAGGGCGGCCTCGCTCGCCTTGCCACCGGAACGGTCAAGGGGGACGGTGCCGACGCCGCGGAAGAACATCCGGCTGATCAGGCCTTTGAGCCCGCGGCCGGTGAAGTACTCGGCCTTGCCGAGGGAGATGACCTTACGGGGGAGATGAAGGGGACCGAAGAAGTGATCGGAGAAGGACAGGTGGTTGCCGGCGAGGATCGCCGGCCCCTCTCGCGGCACGTTCTCCACGCCTTCGGCCCAAGGGCGGAACACCAGGTGGAGGAGCGGCCCGAGTGTGACCTTCAACACCCAGTACAGCACTTGGGCACCTCACTTCTGTGCGGGCGGTCAGGTGTACGGCGTCATCTTCCCATCTTCCGGCCCAAGCTCGTACCCGGCCCTATCCGGGCACTCGCGATGATGCGCCCGATCGTGCGACGATCGGGCCAGCACGTCCACACGTGTTCGACGGCGAACCAGGGTGGCCGGACGAGAGAGGTGTCGCCATGCCGCTGATGCCGGGCGCCGAGCCGTACCACCACGAGGGCGGCAAGGTCGGGGTGCTGCTGTGCCACGGGTTCACCGGCACGCCGCAGGCGCTGCGCCCGTGGGCGGAGTTCCTCGCGCGGGCCGGGCTCACCGTGTCGCTCCCCCGCCTGCCGGGCCACGGGACCACCTGGCAGGAGATGAGCCACACCGGCTGGGAGGACTGGTACGGCGAGCTCGAGCACGCCTTCGGCGAGCTGCGCGGCCGGTGCCCCGACACGTTCGTGATGGGCCTGTCGCTCGGCGGGTGCATGGCGCTGCGCCTCGCCGAGGTGCACGGCGACGCCGTGCGCGGGGTGGTCGCGGTGAACCCCTCGGTGGTGAACGACGTGCCGCTGCTCCGGCTCGCCCCGCTGCTCAAGTGGGTGGTGCCGAGCGTGCCGGGGGTCGCGAACGACATCAAGAAGGAGGGGGTCAGAGAGCTCGCCTACGACCGCACGCCGGTGCGGGCCGCGGCGACGCTGCCCCGGCTGTGGTCGCTGGTGCAGAGCGAGCTGCACAAGGTCACCCAGCCGGTGCTCGTGTACCACAGCCCGCAGGACCACGTGGTCAAGCCGGCGAGCGTGCGGCTGCTGCGCGAGCGGCTCGGGGACAACCTCACCGTGGTCGAGCTGCCGAACAGCTACCACGTCGCCACCCTTGACAACGACGCCGAGACCATCTTCCAGGGGAGCCTGGAGTTCATCACCACCCACGCGTCGGTACCCTTGCAGCAGGACTGATCGGCCCAGGGACGAGTTCACCGGTGACGCCGCAGAGTGACGAGGACGAGATCTGGCGTCAGATCGTCGCCTCATTCCACGCACCGGCCGAGGAGACCTCGGCGGGCCAGCCCTGGCCCGACCGGGAGAACATCACCCCCCGCAGCGGCGACCAGCGGGACCGTGACGACCTCGCGGATCCCCTCCCGGACCGCGCGCTCGCGGACGGCGGGCCGCTCGCCGCGGGCCGCGGCGGGGACCTCCACCCCGACGCCGACGGGGACGACGATGACGACCACTATGTGCCGCCGCCCCCGCCGCCGCTGCCCAAGGTGGAGCCGGGCACGAAGATCGCCTGGCTGGCGCTCTTCGGCGGCCCTGCCTACCTGCTGCTCGCTGCCCTGTTCCGCTGGCCGATGGACGGCTGGATCCTGTTCGCCGCGGTGGCCGCGTTCATCGGCGGGTTCGTGGCGCTCGTGGTGCGCATGGGCGACGGCCCGCCCAAGGACTCCGGCTGGGACGACGGCGCCGTGGTCTGAGCCGGCGCCGATCAGGTCCGCTCGTCGCCCGGGACCGTCTCGATGAGGTCGGTGTAGCGGCCGGAGCCGTCCACGACGTGGCCCACGGCCATGGTGAGCCCGGCGACGTGGGTGACCGCGAGCAGCCGCACGGTACGGCCCGCCCCCGCCTTCCGGCCCCGCTCGGCCCGCCACTTGCCGTCCGCGTAGCGCAGCAGGAACGGCTCGCCCGGGCGGGCCGGATCGAACCCGGCCGCCCAGAACCGCCCGCCGGCGTCCCCGGTCACGCCGTACAGCTCGGCCGGGCGGTCCGGGACCCGCATCCGCGTCCAGCGCTTGCCGTTCCACCGCAGCGCGAGCGGGTGGATCGTGCCCGAGGACCGGTAGACGCCCCCGATCGCGACCACCCGCTTGGGGCCGTCGGCGTGCACGTCGCGCAGGAACCCGCCCTTGACCCGCGGCACCCGCACCGGCTTCCACCTGCCGCCGGACAGCCGCAGCACCAGCGGGCCCGCGGCGGTCTCGCCGACCGCCCAGCCGTCCTTGGCCGACAGCAGCGCCACGCCGTACAGGGTGCCCCGCGCCTTGCGGGTGACCACGGACCAGCGGCCGGACTGGCCGGTGGCGATCATGGGGTGGCCGTCGCGGCTGCCGACCGTGACCACGCGGCCGGGCACCGCGGCGACACCGCCGAGCCAGTCGCCCGCCCGCAGCGCCGCGACGTCGATCCGGTCGAAGGTGGACCCGTCCCCGCGCACCACGTACGGCCGGCTGTCGTGGCCCTCCCCCACGGCCCACAGCTCGGTGGGCGAGGCCGCGGCGACCGACCGCAGCCGTCCCGCGCCCGAGGCGTCGTTGCGGATGCCGACGGCGTTCCACGACGAGCCGTCCCAGTGGGTGATCACGCCGCGGCTCTGCCAGTCGTCCCAGACGCCCTCCTGGCCGACCGCCCACACGTTCCGCGGCCCGAGCGCCACGATGTCGGAGAGCGAGCCGTCGACGCGCAGCCTGGCGGAGGCCGACGGCGGGGTACGGTCACTCGCCGCGGCGGGCGGCGGGGCGGCGTCCGGGTCGGCGCCGGGGATCACGTGGGCGTGCGCGGCCGATGTGGGGCGCAGGAGCGTCCCGGCGAGAAGGCCGGAGAGGAGCACGCACAACGGCACCGCACGCCGCGGCGGGCGGCGGGTCATGAGCAAATCGTACGCAGCTGCGTGTCGCCCGTGCGGCACTCATCCCCCAAGTCGTGGTGAAAGAGCAGGTCGGCGAGGACGGGCAGGTGGTCGGTGGCGGCGGCGAGGTCGGCCGGGGCGGCCCGCGGCACGCCGCACGCCCGCACGGCCAGGCCGGGCCCGGCGAGCACGGCGTCGATGCGGTGGCGGGGCCGCGCGGCCGGGAAGGTGGCGCCGTCGCCGTCCGGCGCGGCCGCGAAGCAGTCGGTGTACCGGCGGGTCAGGTAGCGCCAGGCGGCCCGGCCCGGAACCTCGTTGAGGTCCCCGGCGAGCACGTCCGGCACCCCGAAGCGCTCGCGTACCCGGGCCATGTGGGCGGCGATCTCGGCCGCGTGCCGCAGCCGGGCCCCGGCGGCGAGGTCGAGGTGGACGCTGCCGACCGCGGCCCGGAACCCGTCCTTCGCCACCACGGCGATCGCGAGCGCCCGGCGCTGCAGCGGCGGGCAGGGCCGCAGCAGGTGGTACTCGCGGTGCACGGTGCGCACGCCCGGCCCGGTGAGGATGGCGAGCGCGCCCCCGCGCCGCCCGGCCGCCACGGTCATCCCGGCCCGGCGGGCGAGCCGGGCCCGGCGCCACCACAGCAGCCGGGGCACCTCCTGCAGGCAGAGCACGTCGGGCCGCATCGCGGTGACGACGCGCACCAGCGCGTCCACGTCGTCGCGCAGCGACCGCACGTTGTAGCAGGCGACCCGGAGCGTCGCCCGGGGCACGCCCCGGGCGTCCGGCCCCGCGGGTGCGCGCGGTGGCGGGCTCACCCGCGGCGCCCCCTTCCCGGGCACGCCAGGGGCCGCCCGGCCCGGACGCCCGCGCGGCCGAGCCGGGCGAGGAGCCTGCCGGGCACCTCGCCCGCGCTCAGCGACTTCGCCATGCATCCGATGAAACGGCCGGGGCCCGCGCCGCGGTTCCCCCGCCCATGCGTCAGATACGTCACTGTCCTCCGGTACGGCCGCGCGCCGGCTCGCGGTTGCCCCGGCCGCGGCCTTGTCCCCCGGGCGGCCCCCGCGTGAATACGCGACGGCCGCGCCTGTCAGGCGTCGGGCCGTGCAGGCTCGCATCGGCCGAGCCCAGGCGCCTCCCCCTTGGCCGGGTCCGCTCGGCCCCGTTTCCGCCTCATCGTGCGCGTGCCGGACCGTGACGGCCCCAGAGGGGACGGCAGAGCGCCACGAGCCGGTCGGATCGACCCACCCTCGCACCACCCATGGCGGCCGCTCGTGGCCGCGGCGGTTCCGGCTCACCTCGGAAGCGGCACCAGAGCACCCGCCGGCGGGACGGCTGCCGCCTCACCGGGCGTATGGGGACGCACCGCCGAGATCGGCAGGGCCGGGGTGGCCTCGGGCCCGCGCGCGGCACCGCCGTACCCGGGCCCGGCCGGCCGGGCGGGCCGGTTCAGCCGAGCCGGGCGAGGTCGGCCGCGCCCACGATGCCCGCGGCCGGGCCGAGCTCGGCGACCCTGATCTCCGCGAGCGGGCGGTGGCCGCGACCGGCGATGCGGCGGGCGAACTCCTCGCGGGCCGCGTCGATGAACAGGTCCGCCGCGTGCGACACCCCGCCGCCGATGACGAAGCAGCCGGGGTCGAACATCGCGGCGAGGTCCGCCAGCCCCTGGGCGAGCCACCGGGCGAGCAGGCCGAACGCCTCCAGCGCCACCTCGTCGCCCTCCCGGGCCGCGGCGGCGACGATCTCGCCCCGGGCCGCGTCGAGGTTGCCGCCGGCGAGCTCGAGCAGCCGGGCACCGCGCGACGGGTCGGCCGCGATCGCCTCGCGCGCGTCCGCCACCAGCGCGGTGCCGCTGGCGTACCGCTCCCAGCAGCCCCGGTTGCCGCAGCCGCACGGGCGGCCGTCCGGCACCACCCGCATGTGGCCGGGCTCGGCGCCCATGCCGTACCGGCCCCGGTAGAGCCGGCCGTCGAGCACGATGCCGCCGCCGATGCCGGTGCCGACGGTGACGCACACCATGTGGCTCTCGCCCCGGCCCGCGCCGAAGCGGTACTCGCCCCACGCCGTGGCGTTGGCGTCGTTCTCCACCACGACGGGCAGGCCGGTGAGGTCGCCGATCTTCTGCCGCAGCGGCTCCTCACGCCAGCAGGGCAGGTTCGGCGCGAACCGCAGCGCCGAGCGGGTCTCGTCCACGAAGCCGGCCGCGCCGACCCCCACCGCCTCCACCTCGTGGCGGCAGGAGAGCTCGTGCACCAGCCCGGCGATCACCTTCGCGACCTCGTCGGGGTCGTCCGCCGGGGTGGGCCTGCGCAGATACTCGACGATCGTGCCGTCCTCGGCCACCACCCCCGCGAGGACCTTGGTTCCGCCGACGTCGATCCCGATGGTGTACGCCATCGTCTCCCGCTTCCCGCCCTTCCGCCTCGCCGTGCCGCCGTACAGTGCGGCTGTACAGTGCCGCGCCGTACAGTATCGCGTCGGCTCAGTCCAGGTCGATCCGCTCCACCCGGCTCGCGCGCGCCTCCCGGTCCCGCTCCCGGGGCCGCGCGCCCGGCGCCGGGCGCTGCAGCGCGTCGAGCGCCTGCCGGAGCGCGGCGATCAGCTCCCCGCCCGCCGCCAGCAGGTGGTCGGTCACGTCCCCGCGGGACTCTCGCGCGGCGGCCTTCATCCGGCAGATCGGGCAGGCCCGGCAGATGTACTCGTCGTGGTCCTCCTGCCCGGCCTCGGCGACCACCTCGCTCCACACGTCCCGCGGCTCGGACCGGCCGAACGCCTGGCCGAGCCCGCTCATCCCGGCCCGGGCGCCGCCCTTCACCACGCCCTTGCCGATCTCGCGCATCACCCGGTCCTGCAGCGCCTCGAAGAGCCGCATCGCCTCCTCGGCGACCGAGCCGATCGGGTCCCGGGCGGTGCCGCCCGGCCCCGGCGTCTCGGCCCCGGACCCCGGCGTGCGCGCCCCGGCCTCGGCGCCGCCGTCCGCCGCCCGCCCGGGCTCCTCGGTCACCCGGGGGTCCTCCGCCTTGCCGTTATCCCGGTTCTCGCTCATCTGACCCTCCTGACCCGAACCGTACCCGGAGGCGGCCGTCGCGGAGCGACGCCTCCTCCACGGTGCGCCGGGCGAGCGCCACGGGCAACGCCAGGATCCGCCGGTACGGCCCGGCCGTGATGATCAGCTCGTCGCCCTTGCGCGCCAGGTCCACCTCGCCGCGCTCGGCGAACGGCAGCGCGAGCGACAGCTCCCAGCCGCCCTCGCCGTCCGCGGCCACGCTCATCGGCGGCGGCACCTGCGGGCGGGCGAACGGGTCGGCCTCGCCGTACAGGGTCTCGGCGAGGCCGGCCAGCGCGGGCAGGCCGACCGGCTCGGCGGGCAGGTACGGCACGGTGTGCACCGGCAGCGGCGCGAAAGATTCATGGATCTCGGCGAGCCGCCGCCCCTGGGCCGTCACCCACCCGTGCCGCCAGGCGTCGGCCCCGCCGGCCGGGAACACCCGGTTGGCGATCACCGCGTCGACGCGGTAGCCGTACAGGCTGAGCGAGGTGAGGGTACGGCGGGCCTCGGCGACCACCACCGACTCCGGGGTGAGCACGAGCCGCACCGAGGCGCCGTCCCCGGCGAGCAGGCCGCGGATCTCCAGCAGGCCGCGGTGCAGCCGCTCGGCGGCGCCGATCACGTCGTCGCCGGGCACGCTCACCCGGGCGACCTGCCGGACCAGCGGGGACACGGCGCGGATCACCCGCCGCCCGGTGGGCAGCAGCCGGGTGACGTGCCAGTCGAGCGCCTCGGGCAGGGCGAGCAGCCGCAGCGTCTCCGCGGTCGGCGCGCAGTCGATCACGATCACGTCCCAGCGGCCGGTCCGCGCCTGCTCGCGCAGCTCGAGGAGCGCGATCACCTCCTCGGCGCCGGGCAGCACGGTGATCTCCTCGGAGGTCACCTCGTCGAGGCCGAGCTCGACGAGCACGTCCTTGGCGTACTCGCGCAGCTCGCCCCAGTGCCGCTCCAGCGACCGCTGGGTGTTCACCTGCTGCAGGTGGAGGCCGGGCGCGACCTCGGCCGGGTCGTCGCTCGGCGGCACGGCGAGCGCGTCCGCGAGCGAGTGCGCGGTGTCGGTGGAGACCACGAGCGTCTTGTGGCCGCGGCGGGCGGCGAGCACGGCGGTGGCCGCGGCCACGGTCGTCTTGCCGACGCCGCCCTTGCCGGTGAACAGCAGCAGCCGCGGCGCGCCCGGGACGGCCTCCCCGGTGGGTTCCGGCCGCGCCGTCGCCGTCACCGGCCCTCGACGCGCTTCTTGAGGCCGCGCAGCGCGGTGTCGATGATCACCTTCTCGGCCTTGCGCTTGATCAGCCCGATCATCGGCACCTTGAGGTCGACCGCGAGCTCGTAGGTCACCTCGGTGGCGTCGCCGCGCCGGTCGAGCCGGTAGCTGCCGTTGAGGCCGCTGATCATGCGGCCGGGCTCGGTGATGCGCCAGTGCACCGCGTCGTCGCCGGACCACTCGTAGCCGAGCACGTACTCGTCACTGATCACCCCGGCGTCGAGGACGAACCGCACGGTCGCCGGTCGTCCGTCGTCGCCCGTGGTGAGCACCTCGGCGCGCTTCACCTGCCCGGCCCACTCCGGGTACGACGCGAAGTCGGCGATGACCTTCATGATCGCCGCCTTGTCCGCGGCGATCGAGATACTCGACGTGGTGCGATCAGCCATGGTCTCACCGTACTCGCATTCTCAGATCTCGATGACGTACGGCGTGCCGCGGGCGCGGAAGTGGCCGACGTTGAGGCACTCGGTGCGGCCGATGCGGGTGCGCGGCTTGAGCGGCTGGTGCACGTGCCCGAACAGGGCGTAGCGGGGCTGGGTCTCGCGGATCGCCTCGAGCAGGGCCTCGCTGCCCCGCTCGTAGCGGCGGGCGACCACGTCGTACAGCAGCTCGGGCACGGCGGGCGGGATGTGCGAGCACAGCACGTCGACCCGGCCGAGCGCCGCCACCTTGGCCGCGTACTCCTCCTCGTCGACCTCGTTGGGGGTGCGGTAGCGGGTGGGGAGGCCGCCGCCGACGAACCCGAACACCAGGCCGCCGATCTCGGCGGTGCGCCCGTCGAGCACGTGGTGCCCGTCGCGCACGTGGTCGGCCCACAGCCGGGGCACGTCCACGTTGCCGTAGGTGAGGTAGGCGGGGGTGGGCATCGCCGCGAACAGCTCGGCGTACTGCGCCCGCACCGCCCGCTCAAGGTGCTCGCGCGGGTCGCCGCCGAGCCGGGCCCACAGCTCCGCGGACAGCGCCCGGGCCTCGTCGAAGCGGCCGGCGGTGCGCAGGCCGATGTACCGGCCGGCGTTCTCGGCGCCGAACAACTGGGGAAATATCCCCTGGGAGTGGTCCGCGTAGTCGATGAAGAGCAGGAGGTCGCCCAGGCAGATCAGCACGTCGGCCCCGTCGCCGGCCTTGGCGAGCGCATCGGCGCGGCCGTGCACATCACTGACGACGTGGACCCGCATGCCGAGCATGGTAACCCGCCGTACACCGGCCCGGCCGTCCGTATGGGGGCGCCCCACGCGTTTGGCCGCCCATCGACCCGGAAAGGTACCCCTTCGTCAACATCGGGTGTAACGTCCCTGAAACCACCCAGTGCGTGCACCCGCAAGGAGCCACCGTGCGCGAGTACAGCGTTCCCACTCTCGTGGACGTCCCCGCCTCGGCCAACCTCACCGACACGGTGTTCGCCCGGGCCGAGCGGGAGCCCACGGCCGTCGTCATCCGGCGCAAGGAGGGCGACGGCTGGGTCGACGTGACGGCCCGCCAGTTCGCCGACGAGGTCGTCCGCATCGCCAAAGGCCTGATCGCCGCGGGCATCGAACCCGGCGACCGGGTCGGGCTGATGTCCCGTACCCGGTACGAGTGGACCGTGCTCGACTACGCGATATGGACGGCCGGGGCGGTGGGCGTGCCGATCTACGAGACCTCGTCGCCCGACCAGATCCGCTGGATCCTGTCCGACAGCGGCGCCCGCGCGGTGTTCGTCGAGCACGCCGCGCACGAGGAGACGGTGCGCGAGGTCCTCGCCGAGCTGCCCGGGGTCAAGCACCTGTGGCGGATCGAGGACGGCGGCCTCGACGAGCTGGTCGCCGGCGGTGAGGGCGTGGCCGACGAGACCGTCGCCGGGCGCCGCACCGCCCGCGGCGGCCGCGACCTCGCCACGATCATCTACACCTCGGGCACCACCGGCATGCCCAAGGGGTGCAAGATCACCCACGACAACCTGCTGTTCACCGCCCGCAACGCCACCACGGGGCCGCTCAAGCCGATGTTCGACGTGCAGGACCGCGCGGCGCTGCTGTTCCTGCCGCTCGCGCACGGCTTCGCGCGGCTCATCCAGGTGGCGCTGATCGAGACCCACACGATCCTGGCGCACACCCCGAACATCAAGAACGTCGCGCCCGACCTGCAGTCGCTCAAGCCGACGTTCCTGCTCGGCGTGCCACGGGTGTTCGAGAAGGTCTACAACTCGGCCGAGCAGAAGGCGACCGCCGAGGGCAAGGGCAAGATCTTCCACCTCGCCGCGGACGTGGCGATCCGGTACAGCAAGGCGAAGGACACCGGCGGCCCGGGGCTGGGCCTGCGGATCCAGCACGCGATCTTCGACAAGCTCGTCTACCACAAGATCCGCGCGGCCACCGGCGGAAAGCTCACCGCCGCGGTCTCCGGCGGCTCCGCGCTCGGCGACCGGCTCGGCCACTTCTTCCGCGGCGTCGGCATCGAGGTGTTCGAGGGCTGGGGGCTCACCGAGACCTCCGCCCCGTCCACGGTGAACCCGGTGGGCGCCAACCGCATCGGCACGGTGGGCAAGCCGCTGCCCGGCGTCACGATCGCGGTCGCCGACGACGGCGAGATCCTCGTCTCCGGGCGGCACGTGTTCGACGGCTACTGGAACAACGAGAAGGCGACCGCCGACGCGTTCGACGAGCAGGGCCGGCTCCGCACCGGCGACGTCGGCGAGCTCGACCAGGACGGCTACCTGCGCATCACCGGCCGGAAGAAGGAGATCATCGTCACCGCGGGCGGCAAGAACGTCGCCCCGGGCCCGCTGGAGGACCGCATCCGCGCCCACCCGCTGGTGAGCCAGGCGATGGTGGTCGGCGACGACCGGCCGTTCGTCGGCGCGCTGATCACCCTCGACCCCGAGGCGCTCGAGCAGTGGAAGGAGGCGAACGGCAGGCGGAACGCCACGCTCGCCGAGCTCGCCACCGACCCGGCGATCCTCGCCGAGATGCAGAAGGCGGTCGACGAGGCGAACCGCATGGTCTCCAAGGCCGAGCAGATCAAGAAGTTCGTGGTGCTCGACACCGATCTCACCGAGGAGACCGGGCACGTCACGCCGAGCCTGAAGCTCAAGCGCGACATCGTCGCCCGCGACTTCGCCCAGCAGATCGAGAACCTCTACAGCTGAGCGCGCGTCTCGCGTCCAGCGGGGGCCGTGGCCGTCACGCGGCCCCCGCACCGTTTTTCAGCGCGGCCGCTCCCGAGCCTGCGCCCGCGTCGTCGCACACGCGCCGGGTCGGGTGGCCCTGGCCGGCGAGGCCGGTCGGCGTCCGCGGGTACGGCCCGCGCAACGCGGCGGACCAGGCGCTCAGGGGTCCGCCCCCGCGTCCTTGAGGTCCGCGGCGCCCGTCAGCAGCGCGGCGAAGCGGTCCGCGACCGCGTCCCAGCGCCACTCGCGCTCGATCCAGGCCCGGCCCCGCTCCCCCATCGCCCGCGCCCCGGCGGGGTCCTTGAGCAGGCCGATCAGCGCGTCCGCGACCTCGCCGGGCGAGCGGCCGTCCACGACCAGGCCGGTCTGCCCGGGCACCACCGCGTCGGGGGCGCCGCCCGAGTTGCCCGCGACCACGGGCAGGCCGGTCGCCGACGCCTCCAGGTAGACGATGCCGAGCCCCTCGACGTCCATGCCCCACCGGCGGGTACGGCACGGCATCGCGAACACGTCGCCCGCGTCGTAGTAGGCGGGCAGCCGCCCCCACGGCACGGTGCCGGTGACGAGCACCGACCCGCCCAGGCCGAGCGAGGCGATCATGCGCTCCAGCGTCCTGCGGTACGGCCCGCCGCCGACGAGCAGCAGGAAGGCCCCCGGGGCGGCGCGCAGCACCTCCGGCCAGACCCGGATGAGCATGTCCTGCCCCTTGCGCGGCACCAGCCGGGAGACGCACACCACCACCGGCCGGTCCCCCAGGCCGAGCGCCGCCCGGATCTCGGCGCCGCCCGCCCCGGGCCGGAACACCTCGGTGTCCACGCCGGGCGTGAGCCGTACCAGCTTCTCCGGCGGGATCGGGCCGGAGAGCCGGTCGAAGGTGTAGCCGCCGAGGTAGGTGACGACGTCGGCGCCCTCGGCGATGCGGCGCAGCAGCGCGCGGCCGACCCCGAGGCCGGCCCAGGCGGCCTCGTGCCCGTGGGTGAGCATGACCACGCGGCGCGCCCCGGCCTGCCGCAGCGCGGGCGCGAGCAGGCCCATCGGCAGCGCCGCCCCGAACACGACCGTGTCGCACCCGTGCTCCCGCACCAGCCGGGCCGCACGCCGGGCGACCGACGGCACCGGCAGCATGAGCGAGGTGGGGTGCCGCACCACCCGGTACGGCTGGCGCGCGTCGAAGGCCTCGCACCCCTTCCACCGCGGCGCGTAGACCACCACCGAGCCGGGCGGGCGGCGCACGGCCAGGGCGTGCACGAACGCCTGGATGCCGCCCGGCCGGGGCGGGAAGTCGTTGGTGACGATCAGGGTGCTCACGTCGGGCCGTCTCGGTGCGCGGAGGCGGGGTGCCTGGGCGTGCGCCCCGGAGGCGATGGGACGCGCTCCGAATCTACTGCACACACCGGTCGCCGCGGCGGCACCCGGAGCGATCTCTCCCGGCCGCGCCCGGGCGCCGTGCAGGGCGCGGCGGCGGCCGGGGCGGTGACGGCCCGGGACAGGGCGCGGCCCCGCCCACCGCCGCGGTGGACGGGGCCGCGCTCCGTCGCGGTCCGCCGCGGGCTACAGCCCCGGGCGCACGGCGCCGCTGAACGCGGACCTGCGCCAGGCGCTGAGCCTGTCGATCCGCACCCGCTTGCCGGAGCTCGGCGAGTGGATCATCCTGCCCTTCCCGACGTACATGCCCACGTGGCCCTTGCCGTGGAAGAAGAGCAGGTCGCCCGGGCGGAGCTCGTTCCAGGAGACCTTCCTCTTGATCAGGCGGTACTGGGCGGTGGTCACGCGCGGAATCCGCACGCCGGCCTTCCGCCAGGCGTACTGCACGAAGCCGGAGCAGTCGAAGGCGTACGGCCCGGTGCCGCCGTACCGGTACGGCGCGCCGATCTTCGACTTCGCGACGGCCACGGCCTTGCTCGCCTTGAGGCGCTGGCGTGCGGCCCTGCTCAGCTTCCTGCCGCTCGCGTCACTCGACTTCGCGTCCTTCGTCTTCGTGCCGGACGCCGACTTCGCACCGGCCGACGAGGCCGAGGCGGCGTCCGCCGCCCTGGTGGCCTGCTGCGCGGCCGAAACGATGCCGCCCAGGGTGGCGCCGACCGACGTCGTGGTCTCCAGGATCCCGGTCGCGGCGGCGGGGACCGGCGATCCGGTCCGGCCCGCGGCCGCTGTGCCGTACTCGGTGACGGCGGCGTTCGCCGCGGGGGAATCAATGGCGACCGCCCCGGTCGACACGGTCACGGTGAGCGCCACGCCACCGAGGGTGACGCGGGCGGCACGAGACAGACGGGGGTTGTACGCGTTGGTAGACAGGATCTCTCCTAGGGTCTTCCGCTTGTGCCTACCGGGTTAGCTGACGGGTTCGGGTGGGGAAGTCTCGCCCTACGGTGACGATCACCGATTCACCCCGTGGCCCTTCTCGGGAGGGCCGATTGGGTCCCCGGCTCCATGCCTCCTGACTGCATGGACTCGGCGGTGCGCCGCGTTCCGCTCGGCGAGCGTCCATCGCCCCGGATCGCGGCCGGATATCGATCTGTTATCTGCAGGCCCGGCGCCGGTGCCGGGCGCTTCCCGCAGCGGCGTGTCGCGCCCGCTGCCGAACGCAAAAGTTACACAGCCTTCGCAAAGACGTGAACCGACTCGCCGAAATTGCTCACCCCGGGAAGGCCGGCCGGGAAACGAAAAGCGCAGCTCAGCGCCATTCCCGTTACCGTTCTGTGATTCGCATCACAAAGCCCTTCCAAGGGCCTGAAACCGCCACATCGGTCCCATGCGTCACGGAATTCAAGATCAGACCGCTCTCTGGCGCCCGGGAAACGATGATCGCTACACACTGGCAGGAAAAACGGGAACGGGACTACACTCGAGCAAATCTCAGAATCTGAGAAACCCGGAACGCCGGTGAAGCGCTTTCCAGGCAGATCACAAGCCGATAAACCGCTGCGCGATCGACTTAAAGTGAGAAATATCACCCGCCGCCCAAGCGATTGTTCGGCCCGCTCGACGATGAAAGGCACTGGCAAAAAACAGTCCGTCTCAGGACGGAAAAGGGGTAGGCGGGTGCGGCGGCCACGGCCGGAGCGGAGGGGTGAACGGGACCGGCGGCACCGGGTGCCGCCGGGAACGACATGGGGGGCGCCGAGCCCGGTTCGCGGCGGCGCCCACACGCGTCACCGGGGCGTCGCCGCAGGGGCGAGGCGGTGATCGTCATGGTTCGCCCGGCGCCGCCCGCCCGGCACGGCGGGCCGGGCCGTACGGCTCGCCCGGCCCCGCGTCCCGCGACACCGCTGCGATGTCCCTTCCGGTGCCTCCCACACCGGGACGCGGCGGGCCGGGCGGAGCGCCGGCGCCGCGGTTACGGCCGTACCCCGCCGAGCAGGCGGTGCATGCCGTAGGCGGAGAGGGTGGTGATCTTCACGACGTCACCGGTGCGCGGCGCGTGCACCATCTTCCCGCCGCCGATGTAGATGCCGACGTGCCCCAGGCTCCGGCTGAACACCAGGTCGCCCGGCTGCAGCGCGTCCAGCGGCACCCGCCGGCTCGCGCCCCACGCCCACTGCTGCGTGGTGGTGCGCGGCAGCTGCACCCCGGCCGCCCGCCAGGCCGCCTGGGTGAGGCCGGAGCAGTCCCACACCCCCGGCCCGGTGCCGCCGTACCGGTACGGCTTGCCGATCTGCGCGAAGGCGAACTGCAGCGCGACCCGGGCGTTGCCCGAGGCGGGCCCGGTGTAGCGCATGCCGGTGCTGTTGGGGTCACCGGTCTGGTAGGTCCCCAGCCGGCGCAGCAGCCGCTCCTGCTCGCGCACGAGCTTCTCGACCTCGATCTTCTTGCGGCGGAAGTCCTCGCGGTCCTCCTCCGCCTGCTTCATGGCCTCCTTGGCCGCGTCGCGCCGCTGCTCCAGCTCCTTGACCGCCTGCTCGAAGCCCTTGAGCGCCTCGGCCCGGGCGGCGGAGAGCTGGGTGAGCGTCGCGATACCGGCCAGCGCCTGCCGGGGATCCCCGGCGCCGGTGATGCCGGCGATCCCGATGTCGCCCTCGGAGTAGGCGGTCGCCACCAGGCTGCGGATGTCCGCGCGCATGCGGTCCACCCGCTCCTGGCGCTCCTTGAGGTCGGCGCTGAGCTCCCGGTACTTCTTCCGCGTCTTCTTCCAGCGCTCGTTGGCCTCGTTGTACCGCTCGACCGCCAGGTCCGCCTTGTCCTCGAGCTTCTTCAGCTTCGCCCTCGCCTCGGCGATCGTGGGCCGCGGCTCGGCGATGGCCGGGCCGGCCAGGCCGGCCTGGAACGCGACCACCATGGCCGCGGACAGGCCGACCGCGAGCGGAACCCGGCGGTGCCACATCGGACGCCCCCGGCCGGGAGCGGAATCCCGGGCGGACCCGTCGAGGATGCGTCCCTTCCGAACATCGCGTACGGCCACGTTTGCTGCCAGCCTTCCCCAGCGAGACAACCGGGGCGTGACGTTACTCAATGGATTTCTGGGATTTCAACCGGTTCACCGGTATTGAACCAACGGCACGCGGTGGCCGTACCCCCTGGTGGGGTCACCCTCGTCCCAGGCGACGGAGCAGCACGGATGACGGCAGCGGACGGGCGCCCATGCGCCGGACCGACTCGGCCACCTCCCGGTCGGAGGAGACCACCGCCATCGCCCGGCCGGGCGGCTCGGCGCGCACCAGCCGGCGGATGAGGTCGTCGGCGATCTCGCCGGGCGCGCTGAACAGCACGCGCACCCCGCGCGGGGCCTGCACCTGCACCGGCCCGTCGAGCTCGGCGCCGTCGAACACGCAGGTGATCTCCACGCGGGACTGCACGGCGAGGCCGCCGAGCCCGGTGAGCAGCCGGGCGCGCTGGTCGACGAGGGTGAGCGACGGATAGCCGGTCTTGGTCACGTTGTAGCCGTCGACGATGAGGTGCAGCCGCGGGATGGCGAGCAGCTGGTCGAGCAGCTCCGGGTCGTCGTCGTCGAGGGCGCGGGCGGGCATCGCCCGTACGCTCGGACGCCCCGGGGCGACCGCGGCCACCGAGTCCGCCGGGCGGGTGATCGACACGGGCAGCGCGAGCTCGCTGCGCAGCCCGGCCGCGGCGTCCTGCAGCGTGTCGAGCAGCACCCGGATGCGCGCGTCGTCGAAGCTGCGCCCCTCGCGCGCCGCACGGCGGGCCGCGTCGACCTGCTCCTCGGCCTCGGCGAGCCGCTCCCGCAGCCGCCGTACCTCGGCCTCGCTCGCGCTCGCCGCCTGCGCGGCGGCGGCCTTCGCCTCCGCCGCGGCCGCCTCGAGCTCCTGCGCCCGCGCCTCGGCCGTCTTGACCCGCTCGCGCGCCTCGTGCAGCTTCCGCCGCAGGTCGGCGATCTCCGCGCGGGCCTCCTTGAGCTGCTCGCGCAGCCGGTCGATCTCCTCCTTGCTCGCGTTCTTCTGCGCGGCGAGCTGCTCGCGCAGCCGGGCGATCGTCTGCTCCTGGGCGGAGCCCTCGGCGGCGGCCGCGCACTGCTCCAGGTCGGCCCGCGCGGTCTCCACCAGGTCCGGCCAGCCGGGCGGGCGGGTGAGGTACGCGGCGGCGGCGACGATCACCGGATCGGCGGCGGCCGGCACCGTGCCCTCGTTGAGGCTGCGCACCAGCTCGGGCCATGCCTCGGCGAGCGCCTCCGCCACGGTCTCGCGGAACTTCTTGTCGGTCTCGAGCTGGGTGGCGATCGGCGCGCCGCCGAGCCGGGCCCGCTTACGCGGATCGAACCGGGCGATGGTGCGCAGCGGCGGAGGCACGGCGGGGGGAGGCAGCGTCCCGATCACCTGGGCCGCGAGCTCCACCACATGGGCGCGGACCGGCTCGGGCAACGGGCGAGACAGACCCTCTTCGGCTGAACTCATTCCCCTGCTCCCAGTCTGGCCCCTGCCATGCACACCCTCGGCGAACCCTTCATGTCCTCCTTGTCAAGGGTACGACCGTGTCGCACCTGATCGAGTCGGCAAGGTCACGCGGAGCGACATGAAGCGCCGGTGAACGGACGGTCATCTCAGCTTATAGACAAGCGCTTGGTCGAATCACCGTGGCGACGACCGGCGGCGCGCGGCCGTACCGCCCCACCCTACGGGCGATGTCGGTGGTGACCTTTAATGTCTCCGGCGTGGAACCGGTACAGGGCACGTTCGACGACCTCGGCACCCCGCTGCACGAGGTCACGTTCGTGGTGTTCGACCTGGAGACCACCGGGGGCTCGGCCAGGGAACACGCGATCACCGAGATCGGCGCGGTCAAGGTGCGGGGCGGCGAGCGGCTCGGCGAGCTCGCCACGCTCGTCGACCCGGGCACGCCCATCCCGCCGTTCATCACCGTGCTCACCGGGATCACCGACGCGATGGTGACGGCCGCGCCGAAGCTCGCCTCGGTGCTGCCCACGTTCCTCGAGTTCATCCGGGGCGCGGTGCTCGTCGCCCACAACGCGCCGTTCGACGTCGGCTTCCTCAAGGCCGCCTGCGCCGAGCTCGGCTACCCGCCGCCCGCCAACCCGGTCGTCGACACCGCCGACCTCGCCCGGCGCATGCTCACCCGCGACGAGACCCCCGACTGCAAGCTCGCCACCCTCGCCCGGGTGTTCCGCACCCCGAACCAGCCCTGCCACCGGGCGCTCGCCGACGCCCGCGCCACCGTGGACGTGCTGCACGCCCTGCTCGAGCGGGCCGGCGCGTTCGGCGTGCACACGCTCGAGGAGCTCACCGCCTTCGCCCGCGCGCCCTCCCCGCAGCAGCAGCGCAAACGGCACCTCGCCGAGGCCGTGCCGCGCGCCCCGGGCGTCTACGTGTTCGAGGACGCGCGCGGCGAGCCGCTGTACGTCGGCAAGAGCGCCAACCTGCGCAACCGGGTGCGCTCGTACTTCACCGCGGCCGAGACCCGCCCCCGGATCCGCGAGATGATCGGCATCGCCGAGCGGGTGCGCCCGATCGTCTGCGCCACCGCGCTCGAGGCCGAGGTGCGCGAGCTGCGCCTGATCGCCGCGGCCAAGCCGAGGTACAACCGCCGCTCCCGGTTCCCCGAGCGGGCGGTGTGGCTCAAGCTCACCGACGAGCCCTTCCCCCGGCTCGCCATCGTCCGCGAGGTGAAGGACGACGGGTGCGCCTACCTCGGCCCGTTCGGCGGCACGCGCGCCGCGGACGACGCCCGCACCGCGATCCACGAGGCGGTGCCGCTGCGCCGGTGCACCGAGCGCATCGGCGTCCGCACCCGGCGCCCGGCCTGCGCGCTCGCCGGGCTCGGCCGGTGCGGCGCGCCGTGCGAGGGCCGCGAGACCCCCGAGGCGTACGCCCGGCACGTGGCGGCCGTGCGCCGTGCGATGACCGAGGACGCCGAGATCGTCTACGCCGCGGTGAAGGCCCGCATGGACCGCCTCGCCGCCGAGCAGCGGTACGAGGAGGCCGCCGTGGACCGCGACCGCCTCGCGGTCTTCGTCCGGGTCGCCGCCCGCATGCAGCGCCTCGCCGCGCTCACCCGGATCCCGCAGCTCGTCGCCGCCGCGCCCGGCGCCGACGGCGGCTGGGACGTCCACGTCGTCCGGCACGGCAGGCTCGCCGCCGCGGGGGTGATGCCGCGCGGCGCCCACCCGGTGCCGTACGTCGAGGCGCTGGTCGCCACCGCCGAGACCGTGGTGCCCGGCCCCGGCCCGACCCCGGCGGCGAGCGCCGAGGAGACCGAGTGCATCCTGCGCTGGCTGGAGACCCCCGGGGTGCGCCTGGCCGAGGTGGACGGCTCGTGGAGCCTGCCGGTGAACGGGGCGGGGCGGCTGCTCGCCCGCATCGAGCTCGCCTACCGGGGCCGGGAGGAGCGCCCGGCCCGGGAGGGGCGGCCCCTGCGCTGACGCCGGGCGTCGCGGGCCGCGCTAGAGTCGGGCACGGACCGGCGCGCGGGGCGTCCGCCGGCGTCCGCACCGGCCCGTGATCCGGCCGACCGGGGACGCGACGCCACCCGGCCGCGCAGGACCCGCGCCGGGGCACCGCGCATCCGGTGCCCTCCGGCGCACTCCGGCCACCCGAAACCCGCGTCGCGGCCGCACCCCGGCCCGCGACCCTGCCGTATCCGGCGTCCGCCGCGCCCGCCCGGGGCGCCGCGCGGGACGCCGTGGGAGAGAGGAAACGATGGTCACCGCGATCGTGCACATCAAGACCGAGGTGGACAGGATTCCCGAGGTCGCCGAGGAGATCGCCGGGATCGAAGGGGTGAGCGAGGTCTACTCGATCACCGGCGACTACGACCTCCTCGCCATGGTGCGCGTGCCGGCCTACGAGGACGTCGCCGAGATCATCCCCGGGCGGATCAACAAGGTGCCGGGCGTGCTCGCCACCGAGACGCATCTGGCGTTCCGCACCTACTCGCGGCACGACCTGGAGGCCGCCTTCTCCATCGGCCTGGAGTCGGCCGACTGACGCGGGACGGCCGCCCTCCGGCGGCGCCGCTCCCCCGCGACGGCACGCCGTACCCGCCCGGCCGGAGGCGCCGGCCGGGCGACCGGCCCGCACCCAGGGGACCTCGCGGCGTGATGGCGTGCCACGTGTGCGTCACGGACGCCGCACGGCCGCGGCGCCGGCACCCGGCAGCCTGCCCGTGTCCCGTAGATGCGGCGTTCGCGCCGTGGCCGTGCCGTACCGATGCCGCATCAAGACGCCGTATCCGCGCGGCATCGATGCGGCATCGCGGCGGCGTCGATCCCCTATCGATGCCGCATCGGATACGCAACATCAAATACGTGTCGTCAGACGCGAAACGGCCCGCCGGACGCCGCCTGCGCGTCCGGCGGGCACGAATCGTCGACGTCGGACGATGGTCAGGACCGCGCGGAGTGCAGCGAGCGGCTGACCTCGATCCAGCGCTCCAGCGTCGCGGCGGCCGCGCCGGAGTCGATCGCCCGCGCCGCACGCTCGTAGCCCTCGGCCATCGCGTCGACGAAGTCCTTGCCCGCGCCGTCGAGCGCGGTGAGCGCCGCGGCCGCGTTCAGCAGCACCGCGTCCCGCACCGGGCCCTTCCGGCCGGCGAGCACGTCGCGTACGGCCTGCGCGTTGTACGCCACGTCCCCGCCCCGGAGCGCGCCGGGCTCGGCGCGCGGGATGCCGAGCACCGCCGGGTCGAAGGTGAGCTGCTCGGCCGTGCCGTCGCGGACCACGAACACCGTCGAGGTGGCCGAGATGCTCAGCTCGTCGAGGCCGTCGTCGCCGCGGAACACCACCGCGGACACGCCCCGCTCGGCGAACACGCCCGCGACCACCGGCAGCATGCGCTCCTCGAACACGCCGATCGCCTGCGAGGTCGGCTGCGCCGGGTTGGTGAGCGGGCCGAGGAAGTTGAACACGGTCGGGACGCCGATCTCCTTGCGGGCCGGGGCCACGTGCTTGAGCGCCGGGTGGTAGACCGGGGCGAAGCAGAACGCGATGCCCGCCTCCTCGGCGATCCGCGCGGTGTCCTCCGGGGTGTGGTCGAGCGCCACGCCCAGGTGCTCCAGCACGTCGGCCGCGCCGCAGGAGGAGGACGCCGCCCGGTTGCCGTGCTTGACCACGCGGGCGCCGGCCGCGGCGGCCACGATCGCGGCCATCGTCGAGACGTTGACGGTGTGCGCCCGGTCGCCGCCGGTGCCGACGATGTCGACCACCGGGCCCTCGACGCGCAGCGGCACGGCCCGCCGCAGCATCGTGCGCGCCATGCCGGTCACCTCGGCGACCGTCTCACCCTTGGCGCGCAGCGCCACGGCGAACGCGGCCACCTGGGCCGGGGTCGCCGAGCCCGACATGATCTCGTCCATCGCCCAGGCGGTCTCGTCGGCGGTGAGGTCCTCGCCGGCCAGCAGGGCCGACAGTAAGGCGGGCCATGTGGTACGCGCGTCCATTTGCGTCTCCATCGTTTCCTTAACTCGCCTGTGGCTCGGGACCCTATCGGTCGGGCCCGCGTCCGGTGGCCGCATCAGGTAACCGGAAATCCACGATTCATGTCGCTCGCCGGGCATGTCCGCGGCCCTGCCGTACACGCCCGGCGAGGACGCTCACCGCGTGGCGGGGAGCTTGGCGGCGGCCCGCTTGCGCATCAGGTCGGCGACGGTCTCGGCGAGGACCACCGGGTCGATCGGCCGGACCACGACCGCCTCCGCCCGGGACCAGGTGGCGAGCCACCGGTCGTCGCGCCGGGCCACGATGAGGCAGATCGGCGGGCAGTTGTAGATTTCGTCCTTGGCCTGCCGGGCGATGCCCATGCCGCCGGCGGGCACCGCCTCGCCGTCGAGCACCGCGACGTCGATCTCTCCGGACTCGAGGTGCTTGAACACCGCGGGCGGGGTGGCGGACTCCACGATCTCCACGGGAGGAAGGTCCGGGGCCGGGCGCCGCCCGATCGCCAGCCGGATCTCCTCGCGGGTGCTCGCGTCGTCGCTGTAGACGAGAACCCTCATGTCACGCTCACTGTCGGTCGGCGAGGTATTGTCACCTGGGGATGCTACCGGGCGACCGCACGGTGCTCGGGCATCGGCGGTACCTGCGCGCACGTATGCGCGACCACGCACGGTGATTCAGGGGCTATAGGGGGGCCGTGCGGGGGACCGGCCACCTCAGCCGCAATAATGCTGCCCGTGGCGACAGCATCCGCAATCTCGACGTCGACAGCCCACGCGTCCCGGCGGCCGAACCTGGTCAGCGTCGGGACGATCGTCTGGCTGTCCTCCGAACTCATGTTCTTCGCGGCGCTGTTCGCGATGTACTTCACCATCCGGTCGGTCAGCCTTGGCCAGGACAAGCCCTGGCCATCGGTCGAACTTGACGTCCCGTTCGCGCTGTTCAACACGGTCGTTCTGGTGCTGTCCAGTGTGACGTGCCAGATGGGCGTGTGGGCGGCCGAGCGGGGTCAGGTCCGGAAGCTCCGCTTCTGGTACGTCGTCAGCTTCCTGTTGGGTGCGTACTTCGTGGGCGGCCAGTTGTGGGAGTACCGCAACCTGGTCCACGAGGGCCTCACCCTCTCCTCTGACGCCTACGGTTCGATCTTCTACCTGGCCACGGGCTTCCACGGCCTGCATGTGACCGGTGGTCTGGTCGCGTTCCTGTTCATGCTGGGACGCACGTACGCCGCGAAGCGCTTCACCCACGAGCAGGCCACCAGCGCCATCGTCGTGTCCTACTACTGGCACTTCGTTGATGTCGTCTGGATCGGCCTGTTCGCGACCATCTACATCATCAAGTGATCAGAACGGGGATTCCGGTGAATTCGATCACCGCGCGACGGCGGCATCCCCTCGCGCGTTATGCCGTCATTCTTCTGGCCCTGTGTCTGGTCGGGGGAGCGTACGCTCTTCTGTCCCCGACCGGGGACCGGGCGGACGCGGCCATCGCGTCGGGCACGAACGACGACGTGGCCAACGGCAAGGCGCTGTTCGAGGCGAACTGCTCCAGTTGCCACGGCCTCAACGGCCAGGGCGTGCCGGGCAACGGCCCGTCGCTGATCGGTGTGGGAGCGGCGTCGGTCGACTTCCAGGTCAGCTCCGGGCGCATGCCGGCGGCGAACAGCACCGGTCCGCAGGCGCCGCGGAAGGCGCTGCCCGAGTGGGTCACCCCCAAGGCGATCGACGACCTGGCGGCGTACGTGCAGTCGCTGGGCGGCGGTCCCACCCGGCCGACCGCCGACATGGTGGACCCGGCCAAGGGCGACCCGGCCAAGGGCGGCGAGCTGTTCCGTGCGAACTGCATCCAGTGCCACAACTGGGTGGGCGCCGGTGGTGCCCTGACCGAGGGCAAGCACGCGCCGAACCTCAACAAGTCCACGCCGACCCAGATCTACGAGGCCATGATCACGGGCCCGCAGGCGATGCCGGTGTTCAACGACACCACGATCACTCCCGAGCAGAAGCGGGACATGATCGCCTACATCGTCAAGGTCCGCGAGCAGGTCGACCCGGGTGGTAGCGGTCTCGGCCGCATCGGCCCGGTCACCGAGGGTCTCGTCGGCTGGGTGGTGGGCATCGGCCTGCTCTCCCTCGCCTCCATCTGGATCACCGCGAAGAGGCGGGCGAAGACGAAATGAGTGAAAGGGAAAACACCGGAACCCCGGAGGAGCGGGTACCGCACCGGGTGATCGGAACTCCGCAGCCCGGCGCCCCGGCGGGCGTCGCGACGGCCGGTGAGCCCGACACGCCCGCCACCCTGGACGGCGGCGTGCGCGAGCTGGAGCCCGGTACCGGCGTCATCTACCCGGACCCGGCGAGCGCCCGGCGCGCCGAGCGGCTGGTCGCGCTGCTGTTCCTGGTGGCCTTCCTCGCCGGCGTGGGCTTCATCGTGTCGTACGTGGCGTTCCAGGTCGGCGACATCGACCGCACCGCGGTGTCGAACCTGGCGCTCGGCGGCACGATGACGGTCGCCTTCCTCGCGCTCGCCATCGGGCTGGTGGTCTGGGTGCGGCGCATCATGCCCAAGTACAACCTGGTGCAGGAGCGCCACCCGATGGCCTCGGAGCCCGAGGTCCGGGAGGAGGTCTCCCGGATCTTCGCCCAGGGCGCGCAGGAGAGCGGCTTCCTCAAGCACAAGCTGCTGCGCCGTACGCTGCTGCTGGCCGCCGCGCCGCTCGGCCTGGCGCCGCTGGTGCTGCTGAAGGACCTCGGCCCGCTGCCCGAGGACAAGCTGCGTCACACCGTGTGGCGCAAGGGCATGCGGCTCGTCGTCGAGGGCACCGGCCAGCCGATCCGGGCCGCGGACTTCAACTCGCCCGGTGGCATCCTCTCGGTGGTTCCCGAGGGTTACGAGCACGACCTGAACGCGCTGGCCAAGGCCACGCTGATCCTCATCAAGCTGCGTCCCGAGCAGTTCAAGTCAGGGACTAACCTGAACTGGACCCACGACGGGATCGTGGCGTACTCGAAGATCTGCACGCACGTGGGCTGCCCCGCCGCCCTGTACGAGCAGACGACCAACCACATCCTGTGCCCGTGCCACCAGTCGACCTTCGACGCCGCCGACGGCGCGAAGGTGGTCTTCGGCCCGGCAGCCCGGCCGCTCCCGCAGCTGCCCATCACCGTGGACAGCGAGGGTTACCTCGTCGCGCAGAGCGACTTCCAGGTTCCGGTCGGGCCCAGCTTCTGGGAGCGGGGCGACGCGGAAGCCGAAGTTAGGGGGAACGCATGAGCAGCGCGACACAGGCCGGTGCGCGCCCGGGCTCAGGTTCGTTCACGCCTCCCAAGGCGATCAGCGGCATCAGCACGTTCATGGACGACCGCACCGGTGCGGGGAGCTTCCTCAAGCGCAACCTGCGCAAGATCTTCCCCGACCACTGGTCGTTCCTGCTGGGCGAGATCGCGCTGTACTCGTTCGTCATCCTGCTGCTCACCGGCACGTTCCTGACCTTCTGGTTCGAGCCGAGCATGCAGGAGGTCGAGTACACCGGCTCGTACGAGCCGCTCAAGGGCGTGCACATGTCCGCCGCCTACGCGTCGGCCCTGGAGATCACCTTCGACGTGCGCGGCGGTCTGCTCATGCGGCAGATCCACCACTGGGCGGCCCTGCTGTTCGTCGCCGGCATGATGGCCCACATGCTCCGGGTCTTCTTCACCGGTGCGTACCGCAAGCCGCGTGAGCTCAACTGGCTCATCGGCCTCGGGCTGCTCACCCTGTCGATGGTCGAGGGTCTGTTCGGGTACTCGCTCCCGGACGACCTGCTCTCCGGCGCCGGTCTGCGGATCACCCAGGGTGTGCTGGTCTCGGTCCCGCTGGTGGGTACCTACCTCCAGTTCTTCCTGTTCGGCGGTGAGTACCCCGGTGACGACGTCATCGGCCGGTTCTACAGCCTGCACATCCTGATCATCCCGGGCATCCTGCTCGCGCTCATCTCCGCCCACATGATCCTCATGTGGGTGCAGAAGCACACGCAGATGCCGGGCAAGGGCCGCACCGAGACGAACGTGGTGGGCGCGCCGTTCTACCCCGCCTTCATGGTGAAGTCGGGCGCCTACTTCATGTTCACCTTCGCGGTGCTCGCCGGCCTGGGGACGTTCGCCCAGATCAACCCGATCTGGCTGTACGGCCCGTACACCCCGGCGGACATCTCGGCCGGCTCGCAGCCCGACTTCTACATGGGCTTCCTCGAGGGCGCGCTGCGGATCATGCCCGCGTGGGAGATCAACATCGGCGACTACACGCTGGCGCTCAGCGTGCTCATCCCGGCGCTGATCCCGCTCGGTCTGATCATGACCGGTGCGGCGCTCTACCCGTTCATCGAACGGTGGGTGACCGGGGACAACCGCGAGCACCACATCGCCGACCGTCCGCGGAACAACCCGCACCGCACCGCGATCGGCGTCTCCGTCATCACCTTCTACGGCATCCTGTGGATGCTCGGTGCGAACGACGAGATCTCGATGCACTTCCACATCAGCCTGTTCGCGCTGTCGATCTTCGGGCGCATCGCGATCTTCGTCGGTCCGGCGATCGCGTACTTCGTGACGTACCGGATCTGCATCGGCCTCCAGCGCAAGGACGCCGAGGTGCTGGCGCACGGCGTGGAGTCCGGTGTGATCGTCCGCTCGCCCGAGGGCGGCTACTCGGAGATCCACGTCGAGCCGGACGAGGACATCGCCGAGCACATCCGCGGCAAGAAGGAGATCCCGACGCTGCCGTCCGCCGAGGCCGACGGCGAGGGCATCCCGCCCAAGGAGGCGCGTGGCCCGCTCGGCAGGCTCCGCGTCAAGCTGAGCCGCACCTACGGCACCGACCTCGTGCCGCTGCCCGCCAAGGGCGAGGGGCACGTCAACGGCGAGCACGCCGCGGTCGGCGCGGGCGAGGAGCGCAAGCAACTGCACTGACGGCGGCCGCACCGACCGCATCGGACCGACCGGCAGGCAACCGCATCGGCCCGGACGGAGACCACTCCGTCCGGGCCGATCGCTTTTCCGTTCGCTTCTCCCTGGGCGGCGACTCCGGGCGTCACCCCCACCCACGGCCTGGCGCCTTCACACCTCGGACGATCCGGCGGTGATGCCGCTGTACGGCCCTCAGGACTCCGTGGGGGCCTGCGCGGCCGCCGGTGGGTGCTGACTACCCGGGAAGGGCTCCGTCACGGCAGCGATGCGCAGAGCGCTCCATTTGAGCCACTGCCGCCAGGCGAGCTGCCAGTGCCCCCAGCCGTTGGTCGGCTCCAGCTCCCGCGGCGAGCCCTTCACGATGATCGGGTCGCCGATCAGGGTGTGGTTCTTGAACCACTTGGCGTTCGCCGGGCTCACGTTCACGCAGCCGTGGCTCACGTTCGCCCGCCCCTGCGAGCCCACCGACCAGGGCGCGCCGTGGATGTACTCGCCGCTGTTGGAGATGCGCACCGTGTCGTACACGGTGAGCCGGTAGTAGCCCGGCTGCCCGGGGGCCGCGTCCGGCGAGGTCATGATCGTGACGTCCTCGCGCGACATCGCCAGGTGGACGCCGTTCGTGGTGTGGTACTTGCGCACGCCGCCCCGGCCCGCGCTCACCGGGATGACGCGGATCACCCTCCCGTTGCGCTCCACCGTCATGTGGTGCGTGCGCACGTCCACGGTGCTGATCTGGGACCGGCCGATGCGGAACTCCCGCACGTAGTCGCGGTCGCCGTACAGGCCGTCGCCGCCGGGCGTGCCCGCGAGCAGCGCCTCGACGCGGACCTTGGTGCCCGCCGGCCAGAACCGCTTGGGCCGGTAGTGCACGGTCCGGTCGTCGAACCAGTGCCAGCTCCCGGTGACCGGCTTGGAGGTGAGCACCCGCAGGTTGCGCTCGACCGAGACCCGGTCGGTGATCGGCCGGTCGAACGTGATCATGATCGGCATGCCCACGCCGACCGTGTCCCCGGTGATCTCCTTCTTCGGGAGCAGGTCGGTGATGCCGAACGTCTGGGTGGCGGGCACCGTGGTGAACGTGCTGGTCCGGCGCGTCTCCCCGCCGGGCGTGGCGACCACCGCCTCCACCCGGTAGGTATGGCCCGGCAGCATGTTGCGCAGGCTGCGCCAGCGCGTGCGGTCCGCGCTCATCCGGCCCTGGACGGGCTTGCCGCCCGACTCCACCTTCACCTGCCTGAGCGTGCCGTGCGCGGCGCTGATGAGGATCGGCGTGTCCGGACGGACGTGCGTCGCGCCGTCGGCGGGGGTGATGACGATCTCGGCCGCCGGCCCCTGCTGCGGAGCGGCCGTCTGCTCCTTCGGTGCCGAGGAGCAGGAGGCCGCCAGCGCGAGGACGAGAGCCCCTGCTCCGTACGCGGAAATGTGTCGCACCTGAGTCCCCCAGCTCCGGATTGATCACGCGTCGTGCTGGCTCTATACCCCTGCGTGTGCGTCTCGCTCCACATATGGAGAACCGGGGAACAAAAAACACCATCGGGGCGGCCGGCGGTCCGATGACGGACCGCGGCCGCCCCGATGGCGGACCTCTTCGCTATGGCCTGGTCTGCGGGCCGGCCGACCCGTGGGGAGTTACGCGACCGGAAAGCGGTGCCCCCGGATCAGTGCGAGAAGTTCTTCCGGTAGAACTCGAACACGAAGCCGACCATGGTGCACACCACCGCGACCACGCCGATGAGGAACAGCCACCAGCCGATGACGAACCCTACGAAGGCGAGCGCGGCGGAGAGGCACACGAACAGCGGCCACCAGCTGTGCGGCGGGAAGAACCCGACCTCGCCGGCCGCCTGGTGGATCTCGCCCTCCTTGTCGTCCTCGGGCTGGTCGCCCACCCGGCGCGCGGTGAACAGCAGGTAGTAGCCGATCATGAAGGCCAGGCCGATGGAGATGGCCAGGGCGGTGGTGCCGGCGGGCTCACGCGACCAGAACCAGTAGATCACGTCGACCGCGGCGAAGAAGACACCGATGGCGATCAGCAGCCATCCCTGGATTTTCATCGGACCTCCTCAAGCTCCGGCCGCTGCTCGGGCGGAAGGTGCGGGTGCTTCAGGTCGAAGGCCGGACGCTCGGAGCGGATCCGCGGCAGCGACAGGAAGTTGTGCCGCGGCGGCGGGCAGGAGGTGGTCCACTCCAGCGAGCTGCCGTAGCCCCACGGGTCGTTCACCGTGACCTTCTCCCCCACCCGGGCGGTGCGCCAGACGTTGTAGAGGAAGAAGAGGGTGGACAGACCCAGGATCAGGGCGCCGACCGAGGAGACCATGTTGAGCGTGGTGAAGCCGTCGGCCTCCGAGTAGTCGGAGTACCGGCGCGGGAAGCCCTCGACACCGAGCCAGTGCTGCACCAGGAAGGTGGTGTGGAAGCCGACGAACAGCGTCCAGAAGTGCCACTTGGCCAGCGTCTCGTTGAGCATCTTGCCGGTGAGCTTCGGCCACCAGAAGTAGAAGCCCGCGAACATCGCGAACACCACGGTGCCGAAGATCGTGTAGTGGAAGTGGCCCACCACGAAGTAGGTGTCGGTGATGTGGAAGTCGAGCGGCGGCGACGCGAGCATGACGCCGGTGAGACCGCCGAAGAGGAAGGTCACCATGAAGCCGACGGTGAACAGCATCGGCGACTCGAAGGTCAGGTGACCTCGCCACATGGTGCCGATCCAGTTGAAGAACTTCACGCCGGTCGGCACCGCGATGAGGAAGGTCATGAAGGAGAAGAACGGCAGCAGCACCTGACCGGTCGGGAACATGTGGTGCGCCCACACCGCCATCGACAGACCGGCGATGGCGAGCGTCGCGCCGACCAGGCCGACGTACCCGAAGATCGGCTTACGGCTGAACACCGGGACGATCTCGGTCACGATGCCGAAGAACGGCAGCGCGATGACGTACACCTCCGGGTGGCCGAAGAACCAGAACAGGTGCTGGTAGAGGATCGGCCCGCCGGAGCTCGGGTCGAAGATGTGCGTGCCGAGCTTGCGGTCGGCCTCCAGGGCGAGCAGCGTGGCGGCGAGCACCGGGAACACCAGCAGCACCAGGAGGCTGGTGATGAGGACGTTCCAGGTGAAGATCGGCATGCGGAACATGGTCATGCCCGGCGCCCGCATGCAGATGATCGTGGTGATGAAGTTCACCGCACCGAGGATCGAGCCGAGACCCGCGAGGGAGAAGCCCATGATCCACAGGTCGTGGCCGATGCTCGGCGAGAACGTGTCATCCGACAGCGGCGCGTAGGCGAACCACCCGAAGGAGGCGGCCCCGTCGGGGGTGAAGAACGCGCTCAGCGCGATCAGGCCACCGAACAGGAAGAGCCAGTAGCTCACCATGTTCAGCCGCGGGAACGCCACGTCCGGGGCGCCGATCTGCAGCGGCATGATCGCGTTGGCGAACCCGGCGAACAACGGCGTGGCGAACAGCAGGAGCATCACCGCGCCGTGCATGGTGAACATCTGGTTGTACTGCTCGTTGGTGAGCAGCTGCAGGCCAGGGTGGGCCAGCTCGGCGCGGATGGCCAGCGCCATCACGCCACCGATCAGGAAGAACACGAACGAGGTGATCAGGTAGAGGTTACCGATCACCTTGTGGTCGGTGGACGAGGCCCACTTGGCGATGATCGTGCCCACCCGGGCGCGGCGGGCACCGACCGCGGGCGGAAGAGAGTATTCGGCGGCGCTCACTGGGTACTCCCGGCTGCCTGGGCGTTCGTCGCCTGGGTGTTCATGTACTGCTCAAACTCGGCCTGCGGCACGAGCTTGACGTTGAAGAGCATACGGGCGTGGTCCTGCCCGCAGAGCTCGGCGCAACGACCGGCGAAGACGCCGTTGCGGTCCAGGGTCTTCACCTCGAACTCGTTCGTGACGCCGGGGATCACGTCCATCTTGAACAGGAACGCCGGCACCCAGAACGAGTGGATCACGTTGTTCGACTCCAGGGTGAACCGCACGGTCTTACCCCCGCTGGGGAGCACGAGCTGCGGCCCCTCCCGGTAGTCGCTCACCGGCAGGCCGGTGACGGTCGCCGTCTTGCCCTGGTACTCGGTGGTGAAGCGCCAGCTCCACTGGAACGCCTCCACCTTGACCTTCACGTCCGGGTTGGCGGACTTCTCCAGCAGGTAGTCCTGGTCCCGGGCGGTGAAGTAGAAGAACACCGCCACCATCACGATCGGGATGGCGGTGTAGAGGATCTCGATCGGCAGGTTGTACCGCACCTGCGGCGGGAGCTCGCTGTCCGCGTTCTTCCTCCGACGCTTCCGGTGGAAGATGCAGGCGTACAGGATCAGGCCCCAGACCAGGACACCGGTGGCGAGCGCCGCCACCCAGGACCCCTGCCACAGGCTCAGCACGCGGTTGCCCTGCTCTGTGATGTTCTCCGGCATCGCGCCCCGGGCCCACTCTTCGGTGCTGCACGCCGTCGCGGTCACCGGGACCAGTGCCAGGACGGCAGCGCACCTGGCCCAGCGGGCCGCTGGACTGCGCCGCGTCGAACGGCGGGTCGGACTCACGGATCGCCTACCCCACAGATCAAGCCCAAGAGGCCCTCCCTTGGGCGGTCTTTCATGTTTCGCTACAGTCGCGTTCTCGGCCTATCCAGTTATGGCATCCAGTCACGCACGGGACACATTAGCGCGGACCGTGGTCGCCCTCCCGTTCGCCCCCGGCAATGTCGGTCCCCTGAGATGGCCGTTCGCCCGGGAGTGGGAGGATGGACGGGTGGCGTACCTCGACGCGGCATCCACCGAACCGTTGCACCCCCGGGCGCGGGAGGCCCTGCTCGCGGCGCTCGACGCCGGATGGGCCGACCCGGCCCGCCTGTACGGCGAGGCCCGCCGGGCCCGCCTGCTGCTCGACCAGGCCAGGGCCGACGCGGCCGACGCGCTGGGCGTACGGCCGGACGAGGTGACCTTCACCACGTCGGGCACGCAGGCGATCCAGATCGGCATGCTCGGCGCGCTCGCCGCCCGCCGCCGGGTGGGCCGGACCCTCGTGGTGAGCGCGGTCGAGCACTCGGCCGTGCTGCACACCGCCCAGGCCCACGAGCGCGACGGAGGCGAGGTGCGGATCGTCGGCGTGAGCCGTACCGGGCGGGTGGACGCCGAGGCGTTCGCGGAGGCGGTGTCCGCCCCGGGCACGGCGCTCGCCTGCCTGCAGACCGCCAACCACGAGGTGGGCACCCTGCAGCCGGTGGCGCAGGTGGCGGAGGCCTGCCGCCGGGCCGGGGTGCCGCTGCTCGTCGACGCCGCCCAGACGCTGGGCCGGCTGCCCCTGCCCGAGGGCTGGTCGCTGCTCGCCGGCAGCGCGCACAAGTGGGGCGGCCCCGCGGGGGTGGGCATCCTGGTGATCCGCAAGGGCGTGCGCTGGCGTTCCCCGCTGCCCGAGGACGAGCGGGAGCGCGGGCGGGTGCCGGGCTTCGAGAACGTCCCGGCGATCGTCGCCGCGGTGGCCGCGCTGCGCGCCCGGATGGAGGAGGCCGAGGAGGAGAACCGGCGCGCGTTCGCGCTCGTCGACCGGATCCGCGCCCGCGTGCCCGAGCTCGTGCCGGACGTGGAGGTGGTCGGCGACCCGGTGGAGCGGGTGCCGCACATCGTCACCTTCTCCTGCCTCTACGTGGCCGGGGAGGCGCTGCTCACCGAGCTGGACAAGGCGGGTTTCGCGATCTCGTCCGGCAGCTCCTGCACGGCGAGTACGCTTCGTCCATCGCATGTTTTGGAGGCGATGGGCGTGCTCACCCATGGAAACGTCCGGGTATCACTGCCGCGAGGCGCCTCGGCGGAGGACGTGGACCGGTTCCTCGAGGTTCTCCCCCCGCTGGTACGCCGGATCCGGGAAGAGGCAGGAGTGATGTCGTGATGCGTCCGCAGCCCGGGACCGACCGGGAGCAGGCCGCGCCCGCGCTGACCATCGACGCGCTCGGCCGCAAATGCCCGATCCCGATCATCATGCTCGCGCAGCGGATCAACCAGGTGCCGCTGGGCGGGGTGGTGGCGGTGCTCGCCGACGACCCCGCCGCCTACAACGACGTGCCGGCCTGGTGCCGGCTCAAGTCCCACACCCACGTCGGCAGCTACGAGCTGCCCGGCGGCGGCTGGGCGATCCACGTGCGGCGCAACTACTGATCCGCGCCCGCCGAGGGGCGGCGCCGCACGCCACGCGCCGTCCCGCCCCTCCCTTCACCCTCTCCCGGCGCGTCCGCCGCCCCGGCATTTCCCGTCCGGACCGGGGTAGCGGGGCAGGGACACGTCATCGACAGTCGGGAGGGACGAGATGAGCGTGCACAGCGGTTCGACCGGTGCGAGCACCGTACGCGACATGATGCACCCGGGCGCCGAGTGCATCGGGGAGAACGACAGCCTGCTCCAGGCGGCGCAGATGATGCGCGACCTCGGCGTGGGCGCGCTGCCCATCTGCGGCGAGGACGATCGGCTCAAGGGGATCGTCACCGACCGCGACATTGTGATCAACTGTTGCGCCGAGGGGAAGGACCTGCGCAGCACCACGGCGGGCGAGCTCGCCCAGGGCCTGGTGTACGTCACCGCGGACGCCTCGGTGGACGAGGCGCTGCAGATCATGGAGCGCAACCAGATCAAGCGGCTGCCGGTGATCGACAACCGCCGCATCGTCGGCATGGTCACCGAGGCCGACCTCGCCCGGAGCCTGCCGGAGGACAAGCTCGCCGAGTTCGTCCACCGCGTCTACGCCTCGCAGTAGGCAGGCCGGATAATCCGCGCCGTCCCGGTCCGCGGCGACCGGGACGGCCCCTGTCACGGGTAGTGGCAGCGCACGTGCCGGGCGACCTCGGCGGCGGCATCCGCGCCGTACGCCTCGGTGAACCGCTCGAGGAACTCCTTCTGGCCCAGCTCGTACTCCTGGCCGCCGACGTGCTCGAGCACGTGGGTGGCGGTGAGGTTGCCGATCTGGGCGCACCGCTCCAGCGACAGGCCCCAGGAGAGCCCGGCGAGGAACCCCGCGCGGAACGCGTCCCCCACGCCGGTCGGGTCGGCCTTGCGGCGCTCGGGCGCGGGCGGCACGTGCAGCGACGGCTCGCCCTTGATGTCGATGCGGGCGCCCTTGGGGCCGAGCGTGGTGACCCGCACGCCGACGCGGTCCAGCACCTCCTCGTCGGACCAGCCGGTCTTCTGCTCGATCAGCGCCTTCTCGTAGTCGTTGCTGAACAGGTACGCCGCGCCCTCGATGAGCCGGCGGATCTCCGGGCCCTCCATGCGGGCGAGCTGCTGGGAGCAGTCCGCGGCGAACGGGATGCCGCGCTGCCGGCACTCGTCGGTGTGCCGGAGCATCGCGTCCGGGTCGCTCGGCCCGATCACCACGAGGTCGAGGCCGCCCACCCGCTCGGCGATCGGCCCGAGCTCGATCTCCCGCGACTCGGCCATCGCCCCCGTGTAGAACGAGGCGATCTGGTTGTGGTCGCGGTCGGTGGTGCACAGGAACCGGGCGGTGTGGTGCAGCTCGGACACGTGCACCGAGTCGCAGTCGACCCCGTGGCGCTCCAGCCACGACCGGTAGTCGTCGAAGTCGTGGCCCACCGCGCCGACGAGGATCGGCCGCAGTCCCAGGCAGGCCATGCCGAAGCAGATGTTCGCGGCGACGCCGCCGCGGCGGATCTGCAGGTCGTCGACGAGAAAGGACAGCGACACCCGATCCATCTGGTCGGCGACGAACTGGTCACCGAACCGACCGGGGAAGGTCATCAGATGGTCGGTCGCGATGGAACCGGATACGGCGATGCGCACGGGGTCATTCTCCTCGTTGTCAGCAACGCGACCGGTCAAGAATACGCGACGACCCCTCCGGCCCGCGGCCGGACGGGGTCATCGTGATCGCTTCGTGGTCCCCGGTCAGTTGAACGAGTCGCCGCAGGCGCACGAACCGGTGGCGTTGGGGTTGTCGATGGTGAACCCCTGCTTCTCGATCGTGTCGACGAAGTCGATCGTCGCGCCCTTGAGGTACGGCGCGCTCAGCCGGTCGGTCACCACGTCCACGCCGTTGAACTGGGAGACGATGTCGCCGTCCATCTTCCGGTCGTCGAAGTACAGCTGGTAGCGGAGACCCGAACAGCCACCCGGCTGCACGGCGACACGCAGATGCAGGCCCTCCTCGCCCTGCTGCTCGAGCAGGCTCTTGACCTTGGCCGCAGCGGCTTCGGTGAGGATGACCCCCTGCTGTGTGGTCTCGCCGCTCTCAACGGTCATGTGCTGACTCCCGCGTCTACGCCGGCCGCCCCCGGCGGCCGGTTCTCTTGACGTCCTTACTAGACGCTACCAACACCCGCGGATCGCTACACATTCCTGTCCGCCATCCGGGCGACCCCGCCCGCGTCCCGCCGGCGGTGGCCGGGTGCGCGGCATGCCCGGCGCGGCAGGCCGTACCGCGCGGATCGCCCGGCCCGGAATAAATCACGACGAGCGGTGTGTCATCATTAGTCGTCAGTTCGACGATAAGTCCCGCAAGCGCAAGGGGGTGTGGTCGTGACGACCACTCAGACTCGGCTGCCGCTCTTCATCCTCGGCCAGAGCTCCGACCCGCACTGCGAGCGCGGGGTGGAGTGCCCGGGAGAGCTGCCGCCCGCCTCCGACCCCGCCCTGGTGGAGCGTGCGTGGAAGGCCAAGGAACGGCTCGGCGAGCGGCTGTTCGTCCTCGGCCACCACTACCAGCGCGACGAGGTCATCCAGTTCGCCGACGTGACCGGGGACTCGTTCAAGCTGGCCCGGGAGGCGGCCGCCCGGCCGGAGGCCGAGTACATCGTGTTCTGCGGCGTGCACTTCATGGCCGAGTCCGCGGACATCCTCACCTCCGACGCGCAGAAGGTCGTGCTGCCCGACCTCGCCGCGGGCTGTTCCATGGCCGACATGGCCACCTTCGACCAGGTCGAGGAGGCCTGGGACGTGCTCACCGACGCGGGCGTCGCCGACGTGACCGTGCCGATCACGTACATGAACTCCTCGGCCGACATCAAGGCGTTCGTCGGCCGGCGCGGCGGCGCGGTGTGCACCTCCTCGAACGCCAAGCGCGCCCTCACCTGGGCGTTCGAGCAGGGCGAGAAGGTGCTGTTCCTGCCCGACCAGCACCTCGGCCGCAACACCGCGGTGCTCGAGCTCGGCCTCTCCCTCGACGACTGCGTCGTCTACGACCCGCACCGGCCCGACGGCGGGCTCACCCGCCAGCGGCTGCGGGACGCGAAGATGATCCTGTGGCGCGGCCACTGCTCGGTGCACGGCCGGTTCACCGCCGAGGCCGTGGACGACGTGCGCGCCCGCATCCCCGGCGTGAACGTGCTGGTCCACCCCGAGTGCCGGCACGAGGTGGTCACCAAGGCCGACTACATCGGCTCGACCGAGTACATCATCCGCACCATCGCCGAGGCGCCCGCCGGTTCGGCCTGGGCGGTCGGCACCGAGCTCAACCTGGTGAAGCGGCTCGCCTCGCAGCACCCGGACAAGTCGATCTCGTTCCTCGACCGGAGCATCTGCCTGTGCTCCACGATGAACCGGATCGACATGCCGCACCTGGTGTGGGCGCTGGAGTCGCTCGCCGAGGGCCGGGTGGTCAACCAGATCGTCGTCGACCCGGAGACCACGCACTGGGCGAAGGTCGCGCTCGACCGCATGCTCGCGCTGCCCTGAGCCGCTTCCGCCCATACGAGGAGAAGGTCGTGCCCGCCGGGCGGCCCCGTCCGGCGGGTCCGCGGCGGCCTCGGCCCGTCACAGGCCGGGGGCGCCCCAGAGCGGGAACCAGCGGGACAGGTCGGGCTCGATGGGGAGCTCGTCGGCGAGGACGCCGCGGAGCTGCAGCTCCAGTACGTTGTCCCGGCGCTGCCCGCCGAGCGGGGCGAACGGGTAGAAGGTGCCCTGCTTGTACAGGTAGACGAGCGCGACGTGGCGGTCCGCGCCGTACCGGCCGGAGGTGTCGGCGAACGCCACCAGGGAGCAGAGCAGGGACGGGCCGAACCCCGCCTGCTCCAGCGAGCTGTTCGCCGCGTGCAGGTCGGTGACGAGCGCGGACACGTCGTCCGCGGCACGGCGGATCACCAGCCAGGTGTAGCCGTAGGAGTCGTCGACGCGCTCGATCGCCGGGCCGCCCGCCACGCCGAGCAGCGCGCGGATGTCCTGCTCCACCGTGGCGAACGCCCCGCCCTCGACGGCGCGGAAGCACACCGAGCCCGTCCCGGTGGGCGCGAAGCCGGTGGCCGCCCGCAGCGTGACCGCCGCGGACGGCAGCGCGAACAGCGCGTCGAGGTCGGGCTTGGCGGGCCGGCTGCGGCCGAGCAGGATGTCGAGCCAGCGGGGCATCGGCCTCAGGCCCCCCGGCCCAGCTCGGCGGCGATCCGGTGGAGCTGGGCGAGCCGCTGCTCGAGCGGCGGATGGGTGGAGAACAGCGCCGCGAGGCCGGCCGCCGCGCCGCGCCGGGACAGCGCGGGCGCGAAGTAGAAGGCGTTGAACGGCTCGGCCTCGCGCAGGTCCCGGGTGGGGATGCGGGCCATCTCCCCGCTGACCTTGGTGAGCGCGCTCGCCAGCGCGGACGGCCGCTGGGTGAGCAGGGCGCCCGCCCGGTCGGCGGCGAGCTCCCGGTACCGGGACAGCGCGCGGGTGAGCAGGAAGCTCACCGCGTAGACGAGGGCGGACACGAGCAGGATGATCAGCCCGATCGGCGCCCCGTTGTTGCGGCTCCCCCGGCCGCCGAACCCGGTGTAGAGGGCGATCCGGGTCATCAGCCCGGCGACGATGCCGAGGAACGAGGCGATCGTCATCACCGCGACGTCCCGGTGCGCGATGTGCGCCATCTCGTGGGCGAGCACGCCCTCCAGCTCGGCGGGTTCGAGCCGGCGCAGCATGCCGGTGGTGACGCACACCACCGCGTTCTTCTGGTTCCGCCCGGTCGCGAACGCGTTGGGCACGTCGCTGTCCGCGATCGCGACCCGGGGCTTGGGCATGTCGGCCATCGCCGCGAGGCGGTCGACCACGCCGTGCAGCTCCGGCGCCTGCTCCGGGGTGACGAGGCGCCCGTGCATGGCGAACAGCGCGATCCGGTCGGACAGGAAGTACTGCACGGCCAGCAGGCCCGCGGCGAGCGCGAGCACCACGATCGCCCGGACGCCCAGCGCGACCAGCGCCGCGACGAAGGCCACGTACAGCAGCCCGAGCAGGAACAGCGTGACCGTCATGCGGGTGGTCAGCCCCCGGTCGGGCGCGTATCGGGTCCGCGTCATCGGACCGCCCCCCTCGATCTCCGGGCCGCCGTTCCCCGCGACGCCGACACCTGGATGTCCGCCTCCCCCTGTGACACGATCAGCCGGCCCCGGGCCCCGGCGCACCGGGGCCCGGACGGCCGGGCGCGCCCGGACGTCAACCCGGGATCAGGCCCTGGTCGCCGAGCATGGCGCGCACCTCGTCCATGGCGGCGTCCGCCGGCGGCAGGATCAGCTCGGACGGCTCCAGCGAGTCGTCCGGCAGCGGCTTGCCGACCTGCCGCACCTTGTCGAGCAGCGCGTGCAGCTTGGCGCGGAACTCGGCCTCGTCGCCGGCCTCGATCGCCGCCTCCAGCTCGCCGTCGAGGGCGTTGAGCGCGTCGAGGTCGGCGGCGTCGATCTCGACCTGGCCCTCCCCCATGATGCGTACGATCACAGCCCCTCCCCCGGCTGACGGTACTGCTGGGTCGGCGCGGCGGGCGGCGGAGGCGGCGGCGCCTGGCCGTGCTGGGCGGGCGGCGGGGCCTGCTGCGCCTGCTGCCCCGGCCGGCCGGGCTCGAGCGCCTCACGCGGCGCGGGCGCCTGGCCGAGCTCGGCCTTCATGCGCTGCAGCTCCAGCTCCACGTCCATGCCACCGCCGAGCCGGTCGAGCTCGGCCTGGATGTCGTCCCGCTGGCCGGTGACGTCGTCGAGCACGCCGCTCGCGAGCAGCTCGTCGACGGCGCTCGCCCGGGCCTGCATCTGGGCGGTCTTGTCCTCGGCCCGCTGGATCGCCAGGCCCACGTCGCCCATCTCCTCGGAGATGCCGCTGAGGGCCTCGTTGATCCGGGTCTGGGCCTCGGCCGCGGTGTAGGTGGCCTTGATCGTCTCCTTCTTGGTGCGGAAGGCGTCGACCTTCGCCTGGAGGCGCTGGCTCGCGAGGGTGAGCTTCTCCTCCTCGGCCTGCAGGTTGTCGTGCTGCGCCTGCAGCTCGGCGATCTGGCTCTGCAGCGCGGCCCGCCGGGTGAGCGCCTCCCGGGCGAGGTCCTCCCGGCCCATGCTCAGCGCCTTGCGGCCCTGCTCCTCGAGCTTGTCGGCCTTCTGCCGCAGGCCGTTGATCTGCAGCTCCACCCGCTTCCGCGAGGTCGCGACGTCGGCGACGCCCCGCCGTACCTTCTGCAGCAGCTCCAGCTGCCGCTGGTAGGAGTAGTCGAGGGTCTCGCGCGGGTCCTCCATCCGGTCCAGGGCCTTGTTCGCCTTGGAGCGGAAGATCATGGAAAGTCTCTTCATCACGCTCATGCGCGTCGGCCGTCCCCTTCTATGTCGTGCTGCGCCAACGGTCCCGGTTGCCGCCTCGCCCTCCGGCCATCGGCTCTCTGCGCTCGCATCCTCGCTCCCTCGCGTCGGCCGCCCGTCTCAGCGGGCCACCCACGGCTCCGAAAGCCTCACATGAACGACGGAACCGCCTAGGGTAACCCTATGCATAACGTACGGGGGCGTCACCAAGTTGCGGCCCCGGTACGCTTACGACGTGTTCCGACGCCGTACTGAGACGCCCGCCGAGGACGCCGCCCGCGCGGCCTCCTCCGAACAGCCTAAGTCGGCACCCGTGGGTAAGGGCCGGCCAACTCCGAAACGCCGGGAGGCCGAGCGCCGCCGGCGCCAGCCGGTGACCGCGCCGAAGAACCGCAAGGAGGCCTACCGGCAGATGCGGGCCCGGCAGGCCGCCGAGCGCGCCCGCATCCGCGAGGCGCTGGCGCGCGGCGACGAGCGGTACCTGCCGGAGCGGGACAAGGGGCCGGTGCGCCGGTTCGCCCGCGACTGGGTGGACTCCCGCCGCCTGGTGAGCCAGTACTTCCTGCCGTTCTCCCTGGTGATCCTGCTCGCCACGTGGATCCCGCTGCGGCCCGACATCCGCGCCTACGTCTACTTCGCGGTGGTCAGCGTGATCTGGCCGCTGATGATGGTGAGCGTGCTGGTCAGCACGTTCTACGTCGGGTGGCGGGTGAAGCGGCTGGCGAAGGAGAGGTTCCCCGACCAGAACGTGCGCGGGGTCGGCTGGTACGCGGCGATGCGCGCGCTGCAGGTGCGCCGCCTGCGTTTCCCCCCGCCGACCGTGCTGCCCGGCGGAAAGCCGGTTCCGCAGAAGCGGTAGCCCTCGTACCGTCGTCCCGACGCCGGGGATGTCCGGGCGTGCGGGCGTGGCCCGGACGTCCGGTCCGATCACCGGTGCGAAGATGGATCGGTAAGCGACCACCTCGCAGTTGGGGAAAGGTACATGGAGTTTCGCCACCTAGGCCGCAGCGGCCTCATGGTCAGTGAGATCAGCTACGGCAACTGGCTCACCCACGGCTCCCAGGTGGAGGAGGAGGCCGCCATCGCCTGCGTGCACGCGGCGCTCGACGAGGGGATCACCTCGTTCGACACCGCCGACGTGTACGCCGGCACGAAGGCCGAGGAGGTGCTCGGCAAGGCCCTCAAGGGCGTGCGCCGCGAGTCGATCGAGATCTTCACGAAGGTCTACTGGCCGACCGGCCCGGGGCCGAACGACCGAGGGCTGTCGCGCAAGCACATCTTCGAGTCCATCCACGGCTCGCTGCGGCGGCTGCAGACCGACTACGTCGACCTCTACCAGGCGCACCGGTTCGACTACGAGACGCCGCTGGAGGAGACCCTCAGGGCCTTCGACGACCTGGTACGGCAGGGCAAGGTGCTCTACGTCGGCGTGAGCGAGTGGACCGCGGACCAGATCGCCCAGGCCCTCAAGATCGCCGACGAGATGGGCTTCGACCGGATCGTGTCGAACCAGCCGCAGTACTCGATGCTGTGGCGGGTGATCGAGGGCGAGGTCGTGCCGTTCTGCGAGAAGGAGGGCATCGGCCAGGTCGTGTTCTCCCCGATCGCCCAGGGCGTGCTCACCGGCAAGTACCTGCCCGGCCGGCCTCCGCCGCCGGCGTCCCGGGCCACCGACCCGAACGGCTCCGGCTTCGTCTCCCGGTTCCTGCGGGACGACGTGCTCACCCGGGTCCAGGAGCTCAAGCCGATCGCCTCCGACCTCGGCCTCACCATGGCCCAGCTCGCGGTCGCCTGGGTGCTGCAGAACCCGAACGTCTCCTCGGCGATCGTCGGCGCGAGCCGGCCGGAGCAGATCCGCGACAACGCCAAGGCGAGCGGCGTCCGCCTCGACGCCGAGGTGATGCGGAAGATCGACGAGGTGCTCGGCCCGGTCGTGGAGCGCGACCCGGCCAAGACCAAGTCGATGAGCCCGCCGTCCCGGCCGAGGTGATCCGGCGGACGGTCACGGTCGCGGGGCGCCCGGCGCCCCGCCTCCGTCAGGGAGGGCGCCGCTCACTCGGGGCGCAGCGACATCCCCGAGTACTCGATCCGGTCGTCCTCCAGCAGCGTGACCTGCTCGACGCCCTGCGCGAGCAGGTCACGCCAGTTCTCCCCGATCCACGACTCGGCGTCCGCCTGGCTGGAGAACAGCTCACGGGGCAGCGAGCGGTCGGTGATCTCCGCTCCGCGCGCATCCTCGTAACGCCACCGCCAGGCCATGCTCTACGCTCCTTCTCACGTCGCTGCTCAGTGACGAGGTCTCCGTTCGCCGCCGCCCTGGTGCGGCGAGTGCAGCAGACCCTATCCGATCACATCCGATCACACGCCGGGGGACCTAGGGCATGCGGGTACGGCTTCGCGGCACCGGCGGCCCGCGCGGCTGGCCGGCGCCCGGCTGCCGCTGCGCCTCCTGCGGCCGGGTCCCGCCCGGCCACCGCCGCCGGATCTCGATCGTCGTGGGCGACCGGCTGCGCCTCGCCCCCGCCCCCGGCGGCGACGCCGAGCCCGGGCACGTGGTCGCCGCCACCGCCGACGGGTGGACCGTGACCGGCCCGGACGGCGCCCGGGTGCTCTACGCCCCCGCGCGGGACGCGCTCCCCGAGCCCCATCGCGGCGGCGACCCGGCGCCGCCGTGCGATCTCGTGCTCATCGACGTGCTCGACGACCCCGGCCGGCTGGGCGACCTGCGGCGGCGCGGGGTGGTGCACGACCGCACGCCGGTCGTCGCGGTGGGGGCCGACCACCGGGTGGGCGGCGAGGCCGAGCTCGCCCGGCGGCTCGCGCTGTGGGGGGTGCACGCCGTACCGGACGGGACCGTGCTCGAGGTGCGCCCCGGGGTGGTCCGCGTCCTCGCCGGCGGGGAAGCGAAGGCCGAGGTGCTTCCCGGCGATCCGCTCGGGGAGGCCGGGGCGTCCCGGTCACCGCGGCGCACCCTGCTGCTCGGCGGCAGCGGCTCGGGCAAGTCGGCCGAGGCCGAGCTGCGGCTCGCCGCGCTCCCCGAGGTGGTGTACGTCGCGACCGGGCCGTCCGGGGAGGGCGACCCGGAGTGGGCCGAGCGGGTGCGGGCCCACCGGGAGCGGCGGCCCGCGCACTGGCGCACCGTGGAGACCGCCGACGTCACCGGCCTGCTGCGGGAGGAGGGGCCGCCGCTGCTCGTCGACGGGCTGGGCACCTGGCTCGCCGCGGTCTTCGACGCCTGCGGCGCCTGGGAGTCCCGGGTGGGCGCGGCCGAGGTGACGCGCCGCTGCGACGAGCTGGTGGCCGCGTGGCGGGACACGCCGCGCCGGGTCGTGGCGGTCTCCGACGAGGTCGGCCTCGGCGTGGTGCCCGCCACCGCGGGCGCCCGGGCCTTCCGCGACGCGCTCGGCCGCCTCAACCAGCGTCTCGCCGCCGAGTCGGAGGAGGTGGCGCTCGTCGTCGCCGGGCGCCTCCTCCCGCTGTCGTGACGGCCACCCCGTGGCGGGTGCCGCCCGCCGCCCTGGACGGGCTGCGCCTCGCCGTGGGCCTGCTGAGCGTGCTGCCGGTGCGGGTGGCCCGGGTGGACCGGGAGACCGCGGGGTGGGCGATGACGTTCGCCCCGGCGGTCGGCCTGCTGCTCGGCGGCACGGCCGCGATCACCGGCGCGGTGCTGGAAACGTTCACGGGCGCGGGCGGGCTGCTGGCGTCCGCGATCGCGCTCGGCCTGCTCGCGCTGCTCACCCGGGGCCTGCACCTCGACGGGCTCGCCGACCTCGCCGACGGACTCGGCAGCGGAAGACCGGCCGGGCAGGCCCTGGACATCATGAAGCGCTCCGACATCGGGCCGTTCGGCGTGCTCACGCTCGTCCTCACGCTGCTGGTCCAGGTCGCCGCGCTCGACCGGGCCGGTCCGGCCGCGCTCGTGGTCGCCGCGGCCACCGGGCGGCTCGCGGTCACCTGGGCCTGCCTGCCGCAGGTGCCCGCGGCCCGGCCCGAGGGTCTCGGCGCGACCGTCGCGGGCACGGTACGGCCGGCCGCCGCGGCGGCGGCGACCGCGGCGACCGCGGTGGCGGCGCTGCTGGTGGCCGCCCTCCCCGGCGCGGCGGCGTGGGGCGTGACCGCCGCGCGCCACCTCCTCGCGATCGCCGCGGGGCTGGGCCTCGCCTGGGCGCTGCGGCGGCACGCGGTGCGCCGCCTCGGCGGGGTGACCGGCGACGTGTTCGGCGCGCTCGTCGAGGCCGCGGTCACCGCGGCCCTGGTCACCTGCGCGCTCACCGCCTGACCCGCGCCGCGCCCCTCCGCCGGACGCCGTCCTGGGCCGCGGCGGCCACACGTGGGGCGTCACGGCACGCCGTAACGCGCCCTCGCGACGGGCTTTCAGGGTCGCGGCGTGGCCGGGCACACCGGGTGTCGCGGGCCGCGACACACCGATCATGATCGGTAACGCCCAATGGTAGGATCACCCCCTGTTTATGACCTTGGGCAAAGCAGGGCTAGCATCGGGCTACGTGACCACCGTGAACCTCGACTCGTCCGGTACCCTCCCCGGCGACATCGACGCCCTCGTCGTGGGCGTGCACTCCGGAAGCGACGGGCCGCAGCCGGCGCCCGGCGCCGAGCACGCCGACCAGGCCCTCGGCGGACGGCTCGCCGCGAGCCTCACCGCACTGGGTGTCACCGGCAAGGCCGGCGAGATCGCCAAGATTCCCACCCTCGGAGCGGCGCCCGTCCCGCTGATCGCCGTGGTCGGCCTCGGGGACGCGCCGAAGGAGGGCTCCTACGACCTTGAGGTGCTGCGGCGCGCCGCAGGCACCGCGACCCGTTCCCTGGCGGGCTCGGCGCGGGTCGCGCTCGCCCTGCCCGCCACGAGCGCCGAGCAGACCGAGGCGATCGCCCTCGGCGGACTGCTCGGCGCTTACACGTTCACCCGGTACCGCACCCGGGACGAGGACAGGCCGCCGGTGCGTGAGCTGACCGTGCTCGGCTCCGCCGCGGGCGCCGACGAGGCCGTCCGGCGGGCGACCGTGATCGCCGAGTCGGTCACGCTCGTGCGGGACCTCGTCAACACCCCGCCCTCGGACCTGTGGCCCGCGCGGTTCGCGGAGATCGCCACCGAGCGCGGCACCGCGGCCGGTCTCGGCGTCGAGGTGCTCGACGAGACCGCGCTGAAGGAGGGCGGCTACGGCGGCCTCGTCGCGGTCGGCCAGGGCTCGGCCCGGCCCCCGCGCCTGGTGCGGCTCAGCTACCGGCACCCGGAGGCCGACAAGACCCTGGCGTTCGTCGGCAAGGGCATCACCTTCGACTCCGGCGGCCTGTCGCTCAAGCCCACCACGGCGATGGACTGGATGAAGTCCGACATGGGCGGCGCGGGCGCGGTGCTCGGCGCGCTCATCGGGATCGCGCGGCTGGGGCTGAAGGTGAACGCGATCGGCTACCTGTGCCTCGCCGAGAACATGCCGAGCGGCACCGCGCAGCGCCCCTCCGACGTGCTCACCACCTTCGGCGGCAAGACGGTGGAGGTGCTCAACACCGACGCCGAGGGCCGGCTCGTGCTCGCCGACGGGCTCGGCCGGGCCGCGCAGGACTCGCCCGACGTGCTCGTGGACATCGCCACCCTCACCGGCGCGCAGATCATCGCGCTCGGCAACCGCACCACCGGGGTGATGGGGAACGACGACGCGCTGCGCGACGAGGTGGTGGCGGTCGCCAACGAGGTCGGTGAGCCGGCCTGGGGCATGCCGCTGCCCGAGGAGCTGCGCCGGTCGCTCGACTCGGCGGTCGCCGACATCGCCAACGTCCACCCCGACCGCGTCGCGGGCATGCTCGCCGCCGCGGTGTTCCTGCGCGAGTTCGTCCCCGACGGCCTGCGCTGGGCGCATCTGGACATCGCCGGGCCCGCGTTCCACCGCGCCGAGCCGTACGGCTACACCGTCAAGGGCGGCACCGGCGCGGGCACCCGGACGCTCATCGGCCTGGCCGCCAGGTACGCGAAGTGAGGGTCAAGCCCGTCACATCGCGCACGCACAAGTGAAAAGATGCCGTTGGACACGCCGTGATCCGGCACCCGGCGGCACAGAGATCCGACAAGGAGCATTCCCGTGGCTGATGGCAGCGGCCCCTTCGACGTCGTGGTCCTGGGGGGTGGCAGCGGCGGCTACGCCTGCGCCCTGCGGGCGGCCGAACTCGGCAAGCGGGTGGCGCTGATCGAGAAGGACAAGATCGGCGGCACCTGCCTCCACCGCGGCTGTATCCCCACCAAGGCGCTCCTGCACTCGGCCGAGGTCGCCGACGAGACCCGTGAGAGCGCGACGTTCGGGGTCAAGGCCCGGTTCGAGGGCATCGACATGCCGGCCGTGCACGCCTTCAAGGAGAAGATCGTCAGCCGTGCCTTCCGGGGCGTGACCGGCCTCATCAAGGCGCGGGGCGTCACGATCATCGAGGGCTTCGGCCGGCTCGCCGGGCCGAACCGGATCGCCGTCACGCGCGACGGCCGCGAGGAGGTCGTCGAGGCGGCCAACATCGTGCTCGCCACCGGGTCGGCGCCCAAGACCCTGCCCGGCCTGGAGATCGACGGCGAGCGGATCATCACCAGTGACCACGCGCTCACCCTCGACCGGGTGCCGGGCTCGGTGGTGGTGCTCGGCGGCGGCGTCATCGGCGTCGAGTTCGCCAGCATCTGGCGCTCGTTCGGGGCCGAGGTGACGATCGTCGAGGCGCTCCCCCACCTGCTGCCCGCCGAGGAGGAGTCGAGCTCCAAGCTGCTGGAGCGCGCCTTCCGCCGGCGCGGCATCGGCTACAAGCTCGGCGTGCGGTTCGAGGGCGTGAAGACCACCGCCAACGGCGTGGTCGTCACCCTCGAGGGCGGCGAGACCCTCGAGGCCGAGCTGCTGCTCGTCGCGGTCGGCCGCGGCGCCGTGACCGAGGGCCTCGGTTACGAGGAGGCCGGCGTGGTGATCGAGCGCGGCACGGTTAAGGTGGACCAGTACTGCCGCACCAGCGTGCCGGGGGTGTACGCGGTCGGCGACCTGATCCCCACCCCCCAGCTCGCCCACACCGGGTTCGCCGAGGGCATCCTGGTCGCCGAGCACATCGCCGGGCTCGACCCGGCGCCGATCGACTACGACGGCGTGCCGCGCATCACCTACTCCGACCCCGAGGTGGCCTCGGTCGGCATCACCTCGGCGACCGCACGTGAGCGCGGTTACGAGATCACCGAGTTCGTCTACGACCTGGCCGGCAACCCCAAGAGCCAGATCCTGCAGACGCAGGGCGCGGTCAAGGTCGTCGCGGCCAAGGACGGCCCTGTGCTCGGGGTGCACATGGTCGGCCGCCGCATCGGAGAGCTGGTCACCGAGGGGCAGCTCATCTACAACTGGGAGGCGCTGCCCTCCGAGGTCGCCCAGCTCATCCACGCCCACCCCACCCAGTCCGAGGCCGTCGGTGAGGCGATGCTCGCCCTCGCCGGCAAGCCGCTCCACGTGCACGACTAAAAGTGCCCTCACACCACATGCGATAGAAGGAGTCACAGGACACCATGCCGGTCTCCGTACAGATGCCCCAGCTCGGCGAGAGCGTCACCGAGGGCACCGTAACCCGCTGGCTCAAGAGGGAAGGCGAGCGCGTCGAGGCCGACGAACCGCTCCTCGAGGTAAGCACCGACAAGGTCGACACCGAGATCCCCTCGCCGACGTCCGGCGTGATCACCAAGATCCTCGTCAAGGAGGACGAGACGGTCGAGGTCGGTGCCGAACTCGCCGTGATCGACCCGAACGCCGCCGAGGGTACGGTCGCCCCGGCCGCGCCGGCCGCCGAGCCGGCCCCGGCCCCGGCCCCGGCTCCGGCGCCCGAGCCGCAGCCCGCTCCCCCGCCCGCCCCGGCTCCGCAGCCCGAGCCGGCCGCGCCGCCGATCGCCTCGATCCCGCAGCCCGCGCCGGCCCCGGCCCCGGCTCCGGCGCCCGAGCAGCAGCCCGCCCCCGCTCCGGCCCCGGCCCCGGCTCCGGCGCCCGAGCAGCCGGCCGCCCCGGCGCCCGCTCCGGCCGCCGAGGGGCCGTACGTCACGCCGCTCGTGCGCAAGCTCGCCGCCGAGCACGGCGTCGACCTGAGCACGATCACCGGCACCGGCGTCGGTGGCCGGATCCGCAAGCAGGACGTGCTCGAGGCGGCCCGGCGCAAGCGTGAGGCGGCCGCCCAGGCCGCGCAGGCGGCTCCGGCCGCGCCCGCGCAGGCCCCCGCGGCCCAGCCCGCCGCCGGTCCCGAGCCGGTTCCGGTGGACACCACGCTGCGCGGCCGTACCGAGAAGATGTCGCGGCTGCGGCAGACGATCGCCAAGCGGATGATGGAGTCGCTCCAGGTCTCCGCGCAGCTCACCTCGGTGGTCGAGGTCGACGTCACCAAGATCGCCAAGCTGCGCGAGCGGGCCAAGGAGGACTTCCAGCGGCGCGAGGGCGTGAAGCTCACCTTCCTGCCGTTCTTCGCGCTCGCCGCGGTCGAGGCGCTGAAGCAGCACCCCAAGCTCAACGCCACGATCAACAACGAGACGAACGAGGTCACCTACTTCGATGTCGAGCACCTCGGCATCGCGGTGGACACCGAGCGCGGCCTGCTCGTGCCGGTGATCCGCAACGCCGGCGACCTCAACCTCGCCGGGCTCGCCCGGAAGATCGCCGACCTCGCCGAGCGCACCCGCACCAACAAGATCAGCCCGGACGAGATCACCGGCGGCACGTTCACCATCACCAACACCGGCAGCCGCGGCGCGCTGTTCGACACGCCGATCCTCAACCAGCCGCAGGTCGGCATGCTCGGCACCGGCGCCGTGGTCAAGCGCCCGGTGGTGCTCGACACGGCGGACGGTGAGGTGATCGCGATCCGGTCGATGGTCTACCTGTCGCTCACCTACGACCACCGGCTGGTGGACGGCGCGGACGCCGCCCGGTTCCTCACCACGATCAAGCGCCGCCTCGAGGAGGGCCGCTTCGAGGCCCAGCTCGGGCTGGAGTGACCCCTGCGCCCCGCCGCCCGTGCGGCGGCGGGCGGTCCGCCTCCCGGACGCGTCCGGGAGGCGGACCGCGGCGCGTTCCCCTCGCGCACCCCACGGGCGCGCGAGCGGCGGCAGGGTAGAGTCTGAGGCCATGCGGGGGCCGGAACGGCGCACGCCGCCGTGGCGGGGCGGTGCCGTACCGGTCCGGATGTGCCGGGCGGTGCGGTGAGGGAGGCGTGATGAGCACTTCCGGGCAGTCCCACATCGTGGCGATCGGCGGCGGCTCGTTCCGGGCCACGCCGCGGTTCGGGGTGATCGAGCCGACCGGGCTGCTGCGCTACGCGCTCGACCTCACCGGGAAGGAACGGCCGCGGCTGTGCCTGCTCGCCACCGCGGTGGGCGACGACTCCGAGTGGCTGCTGAAGATGTACGGCGCGTTCCGCGGCTGGAACGTCGAGGTGAGCCACCTCGCGCTGTTCCCGATGCCGAACGTGCCCGACCCGCGCGCCTTCCTGCTCGAGCAGGACGTGATCTACGTCAGCGGCGGCAGCGTGGCGAACCTCATGGCGCTGTGGCGGCTGCACGGCATCGACGAGGCGCTCGCCGAGGCGTGGCGGGCCGGCGTGGTGCTCTCCGGGCAGAGCGCCGGGGCGCTGTGCTGGCACGTGGGCGGCAACACCGACTCGTTCGGGCCCGAGCTGCGGCCGTGGGCCGACGGCATGGGGCTGCTGCCGTACTCCTGCGGGGTGCACTACAACTCCGAGCCGCAGCGGCGGCCGCTGCTGCACCGGTCGGTGGCCTCGGGCGAGCTGCCCGAGGGGTACGCCGCGGACGAGGGCGTGGCGCTGCACTACGTCGGCACCGAGTTCGCGGGGGCGGTGTCGATCGACCCCAAGGGCGCCGCGTACCGGATCGAGCGTGACGGTTCGGGCGGTGTGAAGGAGCTGCGTATCGAACCGCGCCTGCTCGAGCGGTGAACTGCTCTACGCTGGGGCGGTGAGCAGCGGGGAGCGCCCGCGGCGCTGCCGAGGAGCCCCCTCCCAGTGGAGATCGGCATGAGTGAGCTGGCCATCGTCCGGTTAGGGGTGGACGTCCCCTACGAGCAGGCCTGGAGCCTGCAGCGCAAGGTGCACGAACGGCGCGTCGCCGGGGAGATCGGCGACACGTGCCTGCTGCTGGAGCACGCCCCCGTGTACACCGCGGGCCGGCGGACCCTGCCCGAGGAGCGGCCCACCGACGGCACCCCGGTGATCGACGTCGACCGGGGCGGCAAGATCGCCTGGCACGGCCCGGGACAGCTCGTCGCCTACCCCGTCATCCGGCTGACCGAGTCGCTCGACATCAACCGCTACGTCTGGCTGCTGGAGGAGGCGCTCATCCAGGTGTGCGCCGACTTCGGCGTCACCGCGCGCCGGGTGCCGGGCGTGGGCGGCGTCTGGGTGCCCGGGGACCCGGCGAGCGGGCTGCCCGACCGGGCGCTGGGCGCGGTCGGCATCCGGGTGCACAAGGGCGTCACCATGCACGGGTTCGCGCTCAACTGCGCCAACGACCTGAGCTGGTACAACCGGATCGTGCCGTGGGGCGTCAAGGACGGCGGGGTGACCTCGCTGTCGGCCGAGACCGGCCGCCGCCTCACCGTCGACGAGGTGACGCCCGTCGCCGAGAAGCGCCTCGCGGGCGTGCTTGGGGTGGAGCTCGTCGAGCTCCAGGAGGAGGACCTGCTGCGGCTGTGACCCCCTGCCGGGCGGCCGCGGCCGGCGCCCGCGCGGCGGGACGCGGGCCGATGCCGGGCCGATGCCTGAACGGGCATAGGCTGGAGGGGTGACCGACAGCACCGCGCGGACGAGGAGGGCAGCGTGACCGTCTCCCCCGAGGGCCGCAAGCTCCTCCGTCTGGAAGTCCGAAACAGTCAGACCCCGATCGAGCGCAAGCCGGAGTGGATCAAGACCCGGCTGCGCAACGGGCCGAACTTCAACGAGATCAGGTCGCTGGTCAGGGACCAGAACCTGCACACCGTCTGCCAGGAGGCCGGCTGTCCCAACATCTCCGAGTGCTGGGAGGACCGGGAGGCGACCTTCCTCATCGGCGGCGACCAGTGCACGCGCAGGTGCGACTTCTGCCAGATCGACACCGGTAAGCCCGCCGAGTACGACGTCGACGAGCCGCGCCGGGTGGCCGAGTCGGTGCGCCGGATGGGCCTGCACTACGCGACCGTCACCGGGGTCGCGCGCGACGACCTGCCGGACGGCGGGGCGTGGCTGTACGCGGAGACCGCCCGGAAGATCCACGAGATGGTGCCCGGGTGCGGCGTCGAGCTGCTCGTGCCCGACTTCAACGCCGACCGGGCCAGGCTCGAGGAGGTGTTCTCGAGCAGGCCGGAGGTGTTCGCGCACAACATCGAGACCGTGCCGCGCGTCTTCCGGCGCATCCGCCCGGGCTTCCGGTACGAGCGCTCGCTCGAGGTGCTCCGCATCGCGCACGAGGCCGGGATGGTGACCAAGTCCAACCTCATCCTCGGCCTGGGCGAGGAGCCCGAGGAGGTCGTGGAGGCGATGCGCGACCTGCGTGAGGTGGGCTGCGACCTGCTCACCATCACCCAGTACCTGCGGCCGAGCCCGCGGCACCACCCCGTGTCCCGGTGGGTGCGGCCGGAGGAGTTCGTCGAGCTGCGCGAGAAGGCCGAGGAGCTGGGGTTCGCCGGGGTCATGTCCGGTCCCCTGGTGCGCTCCTCCTACCGCGCGGGCCGCCTGTACCGCCAGGCGCTCGAGCGGCGCGCCATCCACCCCGTCTGACCCGCGGATCGCCGCCCGGGTCCGCTCCGGGCCCGTGGCACGCCACCGGGATCGGTGACCATCCGCGCCGCCGCCGATCCCGCACGGCGGCCCGGCGATCCCCGCGTCACCCCGTCTCCGTCGCGGCCGCGCCGGCCGCGAGGCCCGGTACGGCCGGGCGTTCACGGCCGGACCATGATCCGACCGAAATGTGACCGAGGCGGGCCGTTTTCCCAGTCGCACCCCGCTGTTTGTATCCTTCGAGACATGGCGAAGAAGCCCGCCGACCCCGCGACCACAGATCGCCCGGGCCGCATCCAGCAACTCAAACTGATCGCCCAGATCATCCAGCAGGTCAACCCGAAGGGCATGCCGATCGTCATCGCGTCGGCGCTCGGCACGCTGCTCGTGTGCGTGCTCATCGGCATCGCCACGGGCTGGCTCGTCTACATGATCATTATCGGGATCCTGCTCGCGATGACCGTGGCGCTGCTGGTGTTCGGCCAGCTCGCCCAGCGGGCGCAGCACACGCTGCTGGAGGGCAAGCCCGGCGCGGCGGCCGCCGTGCTGCAGAGCATGCGCGGCAACTGGCACGTGACCCCCGCGGTCGCGGTGAACCGGGAGCAGGACGTGGTGCACCGGGTGGTGGGCTATCCCGGCATCATCCTCGTCTCCGAGGGCCCGCGGAACCGCGTGCAGCGGCTGCTCGCGGCCGAGAGGAAGCGGGTGCAGCGGGTCGCCATCGACGTGCCGGTGTACGACATCCAGTGCGGCAACGACGAGGGCCAGGTCCCGCTGCGCAAGCTGCAGCGGCACCTGCTGAAGCTGCCGCGGAACCTGCGCAAGCCGGCCGTCTCCGAGGTCAACTCCCGCCTGCGGGCGCTCCCCCAGACGCTGCCCGTGCCCAAGGGCCCGCTGCCGAAGGGCGCCCGCATCCCGCGCAGCGTGCGCATGCCCAAGGGCCGCTGACGCATCTCCCCCGGACTTCCCCTGACCGCGCCGCCGACGCGATGGTGATGGCATGACCGAGGAGTTCACCGCGGAGTTCCCCACGCGCGTGGCGCGGCGTCCGCTCTCCGAGGCGGAGACGTCCCGCGCGAGCCGCCGCTGGTGGGAGCAGGCCGCCGACGAGTACCAGGCCAAGCACGGGGATTTCCTCCGCGACGCCGGGTTCATCTGGTGCCCGGAAGGGCTCGACGAGGCCGAGGTCCGGCTGCTCGGGGACGTGCGCGGCAAGCGGGTGCTCGAGGTCGGCTGCGGGGCCGGGCAGTGCGGGCGCTGGCTCGTCGGCGCGGGCGCGCAGGTCGTCGGGTTCGACATCTCCCACCGGCAGCTCAAGCACGCGCTGCGGCTCAACGCCGCGACCGGGCTGAGGCTGCCCGTGGTCCAGGCCGACGCGGTGCGCATCCCGTTCGCCCCCGCCTCCTTCGACCTCGCCTGCTCGGCGTTCGGCGCGCTCCCGTTCGTCGCCGACGCGCGGACGGTGCTCGCCGAGATCGCCCGGGTGGTACGGCCGGGCGGCCGCTTCGTGTTCTCGGTGTCCCACCCCATCCGGTGGGCGTTCCCCGACGATCCCGGGCCGCGCGGGCTCACCGCCGAGCACTCGTACTTCGACCGCAGGCCGTACGTGGAGCTCGACGAGGACGGCGTGCCCTGTTACGTGGAGTACCACCGCACGCTCGGCGACTGGGTGGCCGCGATCGTCGGCGCAGGCTGGCGGCTCACCGGCCTGCTGGAGCCGGAGTGGCCGGACGGGCACGACCGGGCGTGGGACGGCTGGAGCCCGCTGCGCGGCCGTCACCTGCCGGGCACGGTCATCTTCACCTGCACGCGGCCCTGAGGCCGCGCCCGGGCCGCGCCGCGGTGCCGTACCCCGGCCGGTTTCAGGAGCGCAGCACGATGGTGCCGGCGACGCGGTCGTGGATGCCGCGCTGGTCCCGGTCCCAGATGAGCGCCGGGACGGCGAGGCAGAGCAGCACGGTGCGGATTACGATCGCGAGGAGGTTGAGGGCGTAGGGCCGGTCCGACCGCACCATGGCGACGCGCACGCCGAACAGGCGCATGCCGAGCGTGGCCCCGACGGTGCCGACGAGCAGGATGTTCTCCACGGCGAACGCGGCGAGGCCGATCCAGGAGGCGCTCACCGTGTCGGCGCCGAACAGCCCGCGGGCGATCGCCCAGACGCAGATCAGCCAGTCGACGAGGAGCGCGCCGAACCGGCGGCCGAACCCGGCGACCGAGCCGGGGCCGTGTTCGGGCAGGCCCAGCCGCTCCCCCGGGTACCCAAGGTCGGCGCCCGCGGCCCGGACGCCGCCGATCCACGTCTGTGTCCACCTCGGCTGACTCGGCTGACCGCTCATGTTTCCAACGGTATCCGCCGCGGGCGCCGGGTCGCGCCGCGGGGTTCCCGGCGCACGAGCCCGTGCCGTGCGGGAAGCCCGAGGTCAGGAGCACCGCGCCCGGTCACCGGAGACGCCTGCCGCCGCTTATAGCCCCGCATGTCCGAAGTAACACGGAGTGCCCTCTCCTTAACATCTGCGAAACAAGCGGGACACGGCGTCGAAACGGCGGGCGCCTAGTTTCGAGCCTGCAAGCCCGTGCCCCTTGGAGGTTGGATGTTCAACTCCGCCGATGACGTCCTGAAGTTCATCAGGGACGAGGGGGTGCAGTTCGTCGACGTCAGGTTCACCGACCTGCCGGGGACGACGCACCACTTCACCCTGCCGGCCGAGAACGTCGGTCCCAATATCTTCACCGACGGCCTGATGTTCGACGGCTCGTCGATCCGTGGCTTCCAGGCCATCCACGAGTCGGACATGCTCCTGCTGCCCGACCCGACGACGTGCGTGCTCGACCCCTTCCGTGAGCACAAGACGCTCAACATGAACTTCTTTGTTCACGACCCGCTCACCGGCGAGCCGTACAGTCGCGACCCGCGCAACGTGGCACGGAAGGCCGAGGAGTACCTGAAGGGCACGGGCATCGCCGACACGGTGTACTTCGGCCCCGAAGCGGAGTTCTACATCTTCGACGACGTCCGGTTCGAGACGAAGGCGAACGCCGGGTACTACTTCATCGACTCGATCGAGGGTGCCTGGAACACCGGTAAGGCGACCGAGGGCGGCAACCTCGGCTACAAGCCGCGGTACAAGGGCGGCTACTTCCCGGTGCCGCCGATGGACCACTTCACCGACCTGCGCTCGGAGATGGTCCGCAACCTGATCAACGCGGGCATCGAGGCCGAGATGCAGCACCACGAGGTGGGCACCGCCGGCCAGGCCGAGATCGACTTCAAGTTCGGCACGCTGCTGCAGACCGCCGACAGGCTGATGCTGTACAAGTACATCATCAAGTGCACGGCGCTGCAGCGCGGCCACACGGTCACCTTCATGCCGAAGCCGATCTTCGGTGACAACGGCTCCGGCATGCACTGCCACCAGTCGCTGTGGAAGGACGGCGAGCCGCTCTTCTACGACGAGGTCGGCTACGCGGGCCTGTCCGACACCGCCCGGTACTACATCGGCGGCCTGCTCAAGCACGCCCCGTCGCTGCTCGCCTTCACCAACCCGACGGTGAACTCCTACCACCGCCTGGTGCCCGGCTTCGAGGCCCCGGTCAACCTGGTGTACTCGCAGCGGAACCGCTCCGCGGCCGTCCGTATCCCGATCACCGGGTCGAACCCGAAGGCGAAGCGGATCGAGTTCCGGGTGCCGGACCCGTCCTGCAACCCGTACTTCGCCTTCGCCGCCATGCTCATGGCCGGCCTCGACGGCATCAAGAACAAGATCGAGCCGCCAGAGCCGATCGACAAGGACCTCTACGAGCTTCCGCCGGAGGAGGCCCGCAACATCCCGCAGGTGCCCGGCTCCCTCGAGGCCGTTCTCGAGCACCTCGAGAAGGACCACGAGTACCTGCTCGAAGGCGGCGTCTTCACCCAGGACCTCATCGAGACCTGGATCGACTACAAGCGGACCAACGAGGTCGACCCGATCCGTCTCCGTCCGCACCCGCACGAGTTCGAGCTCTACTACGACGTGTGACGCCCTGGGACGTTGACCCGGACGGCGACCTCGGCACGCCGCATCCGGGTCACAACCGGGAAACCACCCGTCCTCCGTGATAAGGCCGTTGGCCGTCGCCCGCCAGGGCACGGTCAACGGCCTTTTTCCGGCCCGGTCCCCGCTCGACGGCAGGAGACGGGTGTACGTGCGGAGCGTGAACCCGGGGTCGGCGCGGCCCAGGTACTCGGCGAGGGTGCGGACGTCGACACCCTCGGCAAGCGGCGACGAGGCGGAGTAGTGCCTTAGGGGCGTGAACCCATGTCCGCGCGCCTCGGCGTGCTTCTCCCCTTCCCCGGCTTCGGGCTCACCCCGGCCTCGGCGAGCCCGCAGGCAGGCCGGCCTGCGCACTGGACGCCCCGTTAACGGGTCGCGTGGGCCAGGGTGACGCGGACCTGCCAGCCGTCGCTGATGGGGATGAGTCGGGGTTGCAGCGCGTCGATGCCGGGGCGGCCGGCCAGTTGCCAGTCGCGGAAGTGGTCGCGGAGTTTGGCCAGCGCGGGAGAGTCGGACCTGTTGGCGAGGAAGCGGCCGTCCGCGGTGAGGACGGCGGCGTGTTTACCGCTGGAAAACCCGATGCCGGAGATCCAGACATCCCCGGCGGTGCCGTAGGCGGTGAGGCTGGACGGGGTGTGGGTGTTGTCGCGGCCGGCACAGTAGGCGCGGAAGTCCCGCCAGGCGATCGCCTGTTCTTCGTCGCTGTCGCCGAGCGCGACCGGTTCGGCGTGGGCGGGGTTCATCAGCATCCGCAGGGTGGTGACGGGGTCGTGGCCGGGGTGGTGGCCACGCCAGGCGACGCTGACCCACGCGATCCGGCCGTCTGGACTGTCGTGGCGGGCGTCGAGGTAGAACATCGGGATCCCGAGGCTGGTATTGACCTTCGGTCCCATGTCGACGTAGACGGCCCCGCCGAGTTGGGGCTCGGTGAGCCGGCCGTCGCCGGTGACCCGGGCACGGATGTGACCGACCGTACGGGCGACCGGGGCCAGGTAGATCGGGGTGGAAATGATCGCTCCGGGGCGGGCCTGCCTGATCCAGGCGTGGGGGATGTGGGTCGGGGTGGCCCAGCCGAGGATCGCGTCGAACGGCGCGTGATCGGGGGCGCCGAGGTGCCCATCACCAACGAGGAGGGTCAGGTTCGCCACGCCGCGTTCGGCATGCAGCTTCGCCGCCCGCTTGACGAGGGCAGGGTCGATGTCGACGGAGACGACGTGCCCGTCGTCGCCGACGAGTTCGGTGAGCAGCGCGCCGGTGTAGCCGGTGCCGGTGCCGATCTCCAGCACCCGCATCCCGGGCCGTACCCCGGCGCGGCGCAGGTCCCGTTCGATGGCGAATTGCGCGGTGGCCTGCGGGACGCCACCCAGGTGGGGGTGGTCGGTGTAGTGCTCGCGCGGCACGGCGGCGACGGCACGCGCGACGGCGTCATCGATGATGGCGGTCTCGGGCACGAGGTCAGTCTCCAAGATCGGTCAGATACGAACGGTAACGCGGAACGGGCGGTCGGGCAGGGCAGGCTCACCGACCGGCCACCCGGCGGCTTCGATCCAGGCGTGCGACTCGCATGGGCGGCCGCTGAGCGCGAAGGCCGGAGAAGCGTGGTGGTCCGGTCTGCAGGCGCTGTTCCCGAGGATCTGACCCGGGAGAACGGCAAGCGTACCTTCGCGCTGAGCGAGCTTATGATCATCGAAGGCTATACCGGCCGCGGCATCGCCCACCGCCTCGACGAACTGTTGTCGGCCCGGCAGGAGCAACGGGCGACGCTGGCTTGTCCGCCCGAACAACGAACGCGCCTACAACGCCTACCGGAGGTTGGGCTGGTACAAGATGGCCCGGCTGCGACCGAGCCGGCCGAACACCCCCGTCTTCGACATCCTGCCTCTGGACCTGCCCCTGAAGGCCGGCACCTGACGCCGGCCGCGGACGCCCGGCGGGTCGGTGGGCAGCGGGAAGGCGCCCGATCAGCCACCGGTCCCATGGCCGCGGGCGGGGAAGCAGTCGGCGGGATCGCCGTCGCCGGGGGTCACGACGAGGTGCGGGACCGGGACGCGTGGGGATGCGGGTTCCCGGCGGAGGCGTACGGTGAGCGCCCGGGGCTCGGGTGGGGGTGGGGTGTTCCGGGCGAGGGCCTCGTCGGCGGTGGTGACGACGGGTTCGGCGGGGATCGGGAGCGGGGTGGCGGACTCGTGGGCGGACAGGTGGTCGAACAGGCGGGCGGTGAGGGACCGGGCCAAGGCTCTGAAGAGGCGGGTCCAGGAGGTGACCCGGCGGACGGGGATCGCCTCGGCGCGCAGCTCGGGGAGGCCGAGGCGGGCAAGGCCGGTGGTCTGCAGGGCGTAGCCGCCGGGATCGGGGTGGACGCCGATCCATAGCCAGTCGGCGACGGCGAAGGTGTCCGGCGTGGTCGCGATCGCGGGACGCCAGGGCCTCGGCAGCGGCCGGGGCGCCTCGGCGTCGAGCGGAAGGCCGCCGGTGGCCTCGGCGAGCGCCTCGACCGCCCGGGCCACCGCGTACAGATGCACCGGTGGCCAGCCGGGCCCGGCCGTACCGGTGACCCGGAGGTGGTGGCGGGACGTCCGCATCAGTTCGCCGAGCATGGCCTCCGCCCCGGGAGAGCAGTCCGGGCAGCAGAGGATCTCCCGGGCCCAGGCGAGGGTGGGGTCGTCGTCGCCCAGCTCGGTCACGGTGACGGTGAGCGGCTCACGACCCTCGGGAACGGGGAGGCCCTTCAGGGCGTCGGCGATCACGCTCGCCGGATCGTCCGGCACGCGCTCCGGGGCGGCCACCACGTAGCTCGCGCTCACCCTCGCGGGCACGGGCAACAGCAGGTCGTCGCCGGCGCGTCCGGAGGAGGCGCCGAAGACCGGGCCGGAAGGGTTGGACATGGGGATCGCCTCCCATGGTGTGTGCCGCGGATGGACACCGCCCACTCTCCCGGATGCGAACACCTGATCGAGGGCCGATCGGCCAAGCTGTGGATAGCCCGGAGGTTGTGGAAAACTCGAACTGATGCGCGAACCGCGTGGCTACTCGGCTGGTGTGATCTTGGGGCGCAGGCCGGTGATGCGGCGCAGCACGTCCCACCAGAAGGAGGCGCCGAACAGCAGGGCGACGAAGGTCAGCAGGAAGCCGGGCCAATGTTCCGGCGTGGTGACCCGCTCCCACCACGCGCCGCCGTTCCAGGTGAGGCTCGTGGTGCCGTTCTCGGCCACCGACAGGCTCAGCGGGGCGTTGCCGAAGACCCGCACGAACGCCGGGCTGCTGAGGACCTCCGTGACACAGGCGTAGGTGTCGGCGTTCCCGGGGCTTGCGGCGCACGCCTCGCGCAGCGACGCCAGCCGCTCCGGGGCCGTGTCCGCGAGCGCCGCGACCACGGCGCGCCGGGCGTCGTCCTTCAGCAGCTCCTTGCCGTACTCCAGCGCGTCGACGGTGAACACCAGCGTGACGACCAGGCCGATCGCGGCCACCACCCAGCGCACGTAGCGCCGGTACAGCATGCTGAGCCGCTGCATCTCGCCGTCGAACCACCGCTCCACGCCGACGCGGAAGGCGTCGAGGTCCTCCGCGGCGCTCTCCCACACGCTCTGCAGCGGCCGGAACAGCGGGCTGCCCTGCTCCCGGAGCCGGGTGAGCAGGCCCGGCACGCCGCCGTGCCCCATGGCCAGCTCCATGATCGCCACACCGAACCGCTCCGGCGGGATCTGGGAGATCGCGGTCCGGCCGCCCTTGTCGTGGTCGATCTGCTGGATGCGCGCGTGGAACGCGTCGGTGACCGACCCCGTGGTGGGGATCTCCCGCGGCGCGGGCTCGTCGCGGAACACCGGGCGGGGATCACCGGTGAACGGGAACTTCAGGAAGACCCCCGCCACGCTGATCGGCAGCCGCGACCGGGCCTGCCCGGGCAGGAAGTCCCGGAACACTCGCCGCCCGATGCGCCCGATCACCGGCAGCCGGCAGAGCCGTTGCACGAGCCTGGCGAACGTGCCGAGGACCCGCGCGTGCTCGGGCGGCAGCCCGCCGTCGAGGGTGTCCCGCAGGTAGGCCCACAGGAACTTGCTGCGCACGCTGAACAGCCGCACCAGGCCTTCGTTGATGCCGCTCACCAGCAGCGACAGCAGCAGGAAGGCGAGGGCGAGGCCGATCGCAAAGTCAAGGTAGACGGATAACAAGGCAGCACCTGAGTACCGTTAATACACTTTTGCAACCGGCGCCGCAACGCGTTCCCCACGGTACGGCTCCCGCGGCGCGGCCAAGGACGGCGTCCGGCGCCGCGGCGGTCAGGTGTCGTAGAAGACGCGCTCGACGACGAGCCGGGCACGCCGCGTGGCGCGCCGGTAGTCGTCGAGGAAGTCCTCCGACCCGTCGGGCGGGTAGCCGAGCGCGCGCGCCACCCGGGCGCGCTCCCGCACGTCGACCGGGACGCTGTCCCCGGCCCGGCCGCGCACCAGCATGATCGCGTCCCGGACCTGGGAGGCGAACCGCCAGGCGTCCGCGAGGATCTCCTCGTCCTTGGGGGCGAGCAGGCCCGCCGCCGTCGCCGCCCGCAGCGCCTCCAGCGTGCGGGTGGTGCGCAGCTCGGGCACCCGGTGGGCGTGCCGGAGCTGCAGCAGCTGGGCCACCCACTCCACGTCCGACAGGCCGCCGCGGCCGAGCTTGATGTGCAGCGTGGGGTCGGCGCCCCGCGGCAGCCGCTCGGCCTCCATGCGCGCCTTGAGCCGCCGGATCTCGCGCACCGCCTCCAGGGAGATCCCGTCGGCCGGGTACCGCAGCGGGTCGATGAGCTCGATGAACCGCCGCCCGAGGTCGGCGTCCCCGGCCGAGAACCGGGCGCGCAGCAGCGCCTGCGCCTCCCACGGCGACGACCAGCGCTGATAGTAGGCCGCGTACGACGCGAGGGTGCGCACCAGCGGCCCCTGTCGGCCCTCCGGGCGCAGGTCGGGGTCGATGATGAGCGGCGGGTCCGGCGTGGGGAGGGCGAGCAGCCGCCGCAGCTCGTTGGCGACCGCGTGCGCCACGTCGGTGGCCTCGCGCTCCTCGGCGCCCGGCAGCGGCTCGTGCACGAACATCACGTCGGCGTCGCTGCCGTACGAGCACTCGTACCCGCCGAGCCGTCCCATCGCGATCACCGCGATCCGGGTCGGCGGCTCCCCGCCCCCGCGCTCGGCCATGACCGCGGCGATCGCGGCGTCGAGCGCGGCCTGGATGGTGACGTCGTTCAGCTCCGACAGGCCCTGCCCGACCTGCTCGACGTCGATGCGGCCGATGAGGTTCGCCACCGACAGCCGGAACAGCTCGCGGCGCCGCAGCGCGCGCACCGCGGTCACCGTCGCCTCGGCGTCCGGCTCGTACCGCTGCGCGATCGAGGCAGCCTCGGCCTGCAGCGCCTCCATCGGCCGCACCTCGAGCTCGGCGTCGGAGCCGAGCATCGCCACGCCCTCCGGCGCGTGCAGCAGCAGCCCGGTGACGTACTTGCTCGTGCCGAGCAGGCGGGCCATGCGCTCGGCCACCGCGGTCTGGTCGCGCAGCAGGCGCAGGTACCACGGGGTGGCGCCGAGCCTGTCGCTCACCTGACGGAACCCGAGCAGGCCCGCGTCCGGGTCGGGGGCGTCGGCGAACCAGCCGAGCATGACCGGCAACAGCGTGCGCTGGATCGCGGCCCGCCGGGACACCCCGGTGGTGAGCGCGGCGATGTGCCGCAGCGCCCCCTCGGGGTCGGCGTACCCGAGCGCCTCCAGCCGCGCCACCGCGGCCGACGTGGACAGCCGGGCCTCGTCGGCGGGGAGCCGGGCCACCGCCTGCAGCAGCGGCCGGTAGAACAGCTTCTCGTGCAGCCGCCGGGCCTCCATCGCGTGGCGCTTCCACCGGGTGGTGAACTCACCCACCGGGTCGGCGGTCATGCCGAGCCCGCGGCCGAGCCGCCGCAGGTCCATGACGTCGGTGGGCACCACGTGGGTACGGCGCAGCCGGTGCAGCTGGAGCAGGTGCTCGACCTGGCGCAGGAACGTGTACGCCTCGGCGAGCGCCTTGGCGTCGTCCCGGCCCACGTAGCCGCCCCGGGAGAGCGCGTTGAGCGCGGAGAGCGTGGCCCGGCGGCGCAGCAGCGGGTCGGTGCGGCCGTGCACGAGCTGCAGCAGCTGCACCGCGAACTCGATGTCGCGCAGCCCGCCGGGCCCGAGCTTGATCTGCCGGTCGGCCTGGTCGGCGCGCACGTGCGCCTCCACGCGGCGCCGCATCGCCTGCACGTCCTCGACGAAGTTCTCCCTGGCCGAGGCCTGCCAGACCAGCTCGTTGACGGCGGCGACGTACTCCTCGCCGAGCGCGAGGTCGCCGGCGACCGGGCGGGCCTTGAGCAGCGCCTGGAACTCCCAGGTCTTCGCCCAGCGGCGGTAGTAGGTGAGGTGGCTGGCGAGGGTGCGCACCAGCGGCCCGGCCTTGCCCTCGGGGCGCAGCGCGGCGTCGACCTCCCACAGCGAGCCCTCGGGGGTGCTCGCCGAGCAGGCGCGCATCATGCCCTGGGCGAGCCGGGTGGCGGTGCGCAGCGCCTTGGTCTCGTCGACGCCCTCCCGCGGCTCGGCGACGAAGATCACGTCGACGTCGGAGATGTAGTTGAGCTCGCGCGCCCCGCACTTGCCCATGCCGATCACGGCGAGCCGTACCCCGTCGTACTCGTCGAGCTCGGCGCGGGCGATGGCGAGGCCGGCCTCGAGGGCGGCGGCGGCGAGGTCGGACAGCTCGGCGGTGCACTCGGCGATGGTGACCTCGCCGGTGACGTCCCGGGCGGCGAGGTGGAGCAGCCTGCCCCGGTAGGCGGCGCGCAGCGCGGAGAGCGTCTCGGTGCTCGCGTCCCGCGCGACGGGCTCGTCGCTCTCCGGGTCGGCGCCGACGGCGAACAGCAGCTCGGCGCGGAGCTCCGCCTCGGAGGGCCGCCGCGCCGCCTCCTCCCCGGCGAGCGTGCGCCAGTGCTCGGGGTGCCGGACGACGTGGTCGCCGAGGGCGGCCGAGACGCCGAAGACGCGGATCAGCCTGCGGCGCAGTCCGGGGTCCTGGCGCATGGCGCCGAGCACGCTGGGGTCGCGTTCGGCGAGCCGGTTGAGCGAGGTGAGGGCGAGGTCCGGGTCGGCCGCGGCGACGAGCTCGGCGAGCAGCTCGACGTCGCCGACCGCCTCGGGACCGAGTTCGTCGAGCAGGCGCTCGGCCCGGGCACCGTCGACGAAGCCGAGCCGGGCGAGCCTGCCTGCGGTGGTGTCGATGCGTCCCGCGGCGTTCACTTTGACAAAAGTAGTCCGTAGGGCCCGAAGGGCGTTAGCGTCGGCGCACCGTAATCGTGCGCTCACGTGTGCCGAACGCGACCCCGCAGTGCCCCGCGGACACCGCCGGTGCGCCTCAGCCCGCGACGTGCTCGCGTTCCCGCCGGACCACGGCGGCGAACCCCTCCGCGAGGGGCCGCCAGGCGGCGACGAGGCGGGGCTCGGCCTGCTCGACGGCGGCGGCGAGCGCGGGGACGTCGAAGCCGCGGGCGGTGAGGTCGTCCCTGCCCTTCTCCAGCCAGCCGCGGAAGATCTCGGTGGTGGCCTCGGGGTGGAACTGCACGGCCCAGGCCGCCTCGCCGAGCCGGTAGGCCTGGTTGGGGTAGACGGCGCCGGTGGCGAGCGGCACGGCGCCGGGCGGCAGGGTGACGCAGGCGTCGTAGTGGAACTGCACGGCCGGGGCCGCCGCGGACAGGTGGCCGAGCAGCGGGTCGCCGGCCGCCGCGGGCAGCGGGTCGACGGGGACGACGCCGGCCTCGAGGCCGTGGCCGCCGGGTTCGACGGCGCCGCCGCAGGCGAGGGTCATGAGCTGGGCGCCCAGGCAGATGCCGAGGGTGGGCACCCCGTCCGCGACCGACCGGGCGATCAGCTCCCGGGTGGCGGGCAGCCACGGGTACTCCTCGTCCTGCCACGCCGAGGCCTCGCCGCCGAGCACGATCAGCCCGCCCTCGGCGCGGCCGGGCACCGGCTCCCCCAGGTAGGGCCGGACCACGTCGTACTCCAGGCCCGCGGCGGACAGCCACGGCCCGAAGTGCCCCAGCCCGCAGCTCCGCTGGTGCTCGATGACGATCACGTTCACCACCTCAATGTACGGCCGGCCCGGCGGGTCGGGCGATGCGGGGTCGGGACGCACTCGCGACGGGCCGGGGAACACGACGCCACCGCCGCGACGGGCCGCACCGGGCGGAGCCGGCGCGACGGGCGCGTCCGGTCCGGCTCCGGGCGGGAGCCGCCCGCCACCGGGGCCGGACCCGCGGGGTCCCGCGATCACGGCACCGGGGAGTCGTCCGATACAAGGCCGGCCGGGTCCACCCCGGACCGGCGGAAGGCCCCGCGGGCCAGGGGTCGGCGGAGATCCGGGACGGGCGAACGGCGACGCCCTCCCCGGCGATCTCCGGTCACGCGTGGCGGGCCGCTCCATTGAGGCACCGCTCGACGGCACGTACGGCACCGCGACCCGGCCCGGGTGCGGGCACGGTGGCGCGGTACCGCGGCGCGCCATGGCGGGCGCGAAGGTCAGCGCGGGGCGATCCAGATGGCGCGCGCGGCGGCGATCAGCGTGCCGTCGGTCTCGTAGATCGCGCTCTCGCCGTACAGCTTGCGCCCGTCGCGTCCGGTCGCCCGGGCCACGATCGAATAGGTGCCGCCGGGCAGGACGCGTCCGTGGATCCGTCCGGTGAGGCGGCCGAGCAGGGCGTACTCGCCCGGCTTGAAGTGCGCCCACCCGGTGGGGCAGTCGAGCGCGGCCCAGACGATCGAGTCCGGCACGTTGCCGCTTGCGTCGGCGACCGCGACCGGCACCCGCCACCCGGCGGCGACGACGCCGTCGCCCACCGGCCCGGGGAACACGCGCAGTCCGTCGCCGGGGGCGCGTACCCCGCAGACGAAGCATCCGGGGAAGGGGTGGTCCCGCAGGCCGGCGAAGCCCGCCTCGGCGCGGGCGGCGTCGGCGAACGGCACGAACGGCGGCGGCGTGATCTCCTCCGCCACCGGGATGGCCTCGACAAGCTGCTCGTCCCCTTTGGAGAGGGTGACGGTGTTCGCCACCTGGCCGAGCCGCAGCTCGGTCTCCAGCGGGACCGGGCGATGCAGCGTGACCTCCACCGCCGAGTCGCGGGCCGCACCGGCCACGACGCTCGCCAGCGTGCCCGCCACCCAACCGCCGTTGGCCGTGGTGTCGGGGCCCCGGAACCGCTCCGGGACGGTCAGCGCGGTCTGCAGGCCCGCAGCCGTCGTCATACCGAATCCTCCCAAAAGTGCTTACATGGTGCGAAAGCTCACAAACGTGATAAGGAATGGGATCAACTTTACCCCGGGTAAGTCGATCACGATCTAACCAGGATGCCATGACGGGCTCGTTAGCACGGCGTGACTTCTTCATTACCTGACCCCGCCGGGCGGGAGGCCGCGCCCCGGCGGCGCCGTACCCGGGGAGTGCCGCCGGACGCGCCCGGCCGCAGCCGGCGGCACACGCCGCTTTACGGGCATGCTCACCAGCGATGATGACACCGGTTCAAACCCACTCGTCCGGGCCGCGACGTGGGCGTGTCCCCTAGAATTTTCGCCTCCCGGTGCCGGTGGAAAGGACGCGTCCATGCCCGAGTCCCCCTTCGACGCCTTGCTCTCCAGGGTGAGGCAGATCGACGGATTCCTCCTCGGGTGCATCGTCGACGCCTCGACGGGCACCGTGCTGGGCTCGGCGCAGGACCAGCAGGACCTCAGCCTGCCGGTCGCGGCCGCGGGCGCCACCGACCTGGCGAACGTCATCTCGCTCATGGCGTCCGGCCTGGCGGCGGACGGCGGCCTCGAGGACGTGATCATCACGCTGAGCGGCCACTACCACCTGATCCGGCAGTTCAGCCCGACGCCGAAGCTGCGTTTCCTGCTGCTGGTCGTGCTCGATCGCACGCACGCGAACCTGGCCATGGCGCTCCGGGAACTGCGCGACTTCGACCTGGGCGCCGCCGTACGGCCCGACCCGGCACTGCCCGGTCATCCCCGAGGCGTATGAAGGTCGAGCGAGAACAGGGGCCCGCCGTGTACTTCCAGAGGGAACCGCTCGTCGTACGGCTGAGCAGGCTCGCCGAGGCCGGTCGGACCGGGGTGCTGCGTGTGTCCGGCGACGACGGCGGGGCGATCCACCTCGACGAGGGCGCGATCGTGTACGCCGAGTCCCGCCGTACCCCGGGCCCGGACCGCTGGTTCGCGCACCTCGCCGAGCCCGTCCCGGACACGCTCCCCCCGGAACCCGGCCAAGGACCCGGCGTCGCCCCCGGCAACGGGGCCGCGCCCGTCGCGGACACGCCGGCCTTCGACCGCGACCTGGCGTGGGCCTACGTGGTCCGGGAGGCGACCCTCGACGCGGCGCTGGAGCTGCTGTCCGGCCGCCCCCGCTACGCGCTGCGGCAGCGGTTCCGGGACTCCGAGCCGCCGATCACGCACGGCATGGCCGGATGGCCGCTGGCCGAGCTGCTCGCCGAGGTGGAGCGGCGGCAGCGCCTGATGAGGCAGATGGCCACCGCCCCGGTCCCGCTCACCGCGGACACGCCGCTCGTCCGCGTCCCGGACCTGGCCACGCCGCGGATGCAGGTGTCCGCCCTGCAGTGGGCGCTGCTCATCCGGGTCGACGGCACGGCGACCCCGCGCACGCTCGCCTGGGAGATCGGAAACGGCGTCTTCGCCACCACGCTCGAGGTGTTCCGGCTGATCGCGCTGCGCTTTCTGACCGTCGCGCAGCCCGCGGCCTCCCGTAATCCCCCGCCGCCCCCGGGTGCGCCGGCCCGTCCCGAGGGCGAGGCCGTACCCGGCGGCGGACGGCCGGTGGTGTCCTTCCTCCGCGCCGTCGACCCCTGACCGCCGCCCCTCGGCGGGAACCACGACGACCAGGTCGCACGAGTGATCCGTGTGGAACCGAGCCGGTTGGGATGAGCAATGACGATGCCGTACATCGACGAGACGACCCCCGAGGAGCGCATCCGCCGGGAGCTGCGGGGCCTGCGTGACCAGGTGGTGGGCGTGTACGGGAGCCTGGTCGCCACCAGCGACGGCTTCCTGGTCACCCACGACATCCCCGACCTGGAGCCGACCCGGATCGCCGCCCTCGTCGCCACCACCCTCGGCCTGGCGCAGCAGGCCACGCACGTGACCGGCCGGGGCCGGTTCCGCGAGTCGGTGGCCCGCGGCAGCGACGGCTATCTCGCGGTGTTCGCGGCCGGGGACACCGCGGTGCTCGCCGTGCTCGGCACGAACGAGCTCAACGTGGGCATGCTCCACTACCAGACCCGCGACCTCATCGGCCGCATCGTCGGCCACATGACCCGGTTCGAGGGCGGCTGGGAGGCGGACACCCTGCCGCACGGGGCCATTCTGCCGCACGGCGCCGTCTTCCGCTCCTCGGACGGCCCGCCGCCCGGGCACTGACCGCCCCCGGACGCGCCGGTCGTCACGGGTCCTGCGGGCCGTCCTCGTCGAGCTGCCGCAGGCCGTCGAGCAGCCTGCGCAGCAGCTCGGGGGTGGCGTGGGCGAACGGCGTCCCCGCCGCCTGCTCCGCGGCCGACGGCACGGCGTCCCGCCCCTGGATCGTCGCGCCGGGACGGCGACGGGGCATGGGCGGCGCCGCGTCTCCGGCGGTGCGCGCCTCCCCCGCGTCCGCTCCCCCGCCCTCCTCGCGCCCCGGTGGGCCGGCGGCGGGGTACGGCGGCGCGGTCGGCGCCGGGGGTTCCGCGAGGGCCGTGGGAGCCCCCAGCACCGGGGTGGCGCTCCTCGGCGGCCCTCCCGCGGGCCCGCCGGGTCGTGGCACGGGAACCGGCCGCGGCCCGCCGTCCCGGCCGTCGGGGGTGAGCAGGGCGCACAGGCCCTCGCGCAGCAGGCCATTGGCGCTCTCCACCGTGTCGTACAGCGCGAGCCCGTACCGCCAGGCGAGGTCGCGCAGGGACGTGGTGCCGTCGATCCGGCAGGCCAGCGCCCACTCCTCGCGCCCCAACCTGCCGAAGGGACGGCGCAGGTCGGTGCCGACGAGGAGCGCGTCGAGGCGGACGGGGAGGGTCGCGAGCCGGTCGGCCCGGCGGGCGATCTCGGCGCGCACCCACTCGACCTCGAGGGAGAGCAGCGAGCCGATCCAGGGGCGTTCCCGCTCGTCGAACCACAACCGGCTGACCGACGGCGGCCGCATGAGCGGCGCGGTGAGCGCGGTGAGCGCGTCGAGGGAGGCCGAGCGCAGCACGTCGAGCATCTCGTCCCGGCCGACGAGCCCGCGCTCCACGAGCAGCGTCCCGAGGCCGCTCGCGGGCCGGTCGGCGGCGCGCAGCGCGGCCCACTGGTCGGTCGACAGCCGGCGCGTGCCGACCAGGCGGGCCCCCACATCCGGGACCCCGGCCGCCTCGGCGAACACGAGCCGTCCCTCGTCGAGGTAGACGACACCGCCGGGGTCGCCGTCGATCCTGAGCGCGCCCGAGGCCCCGCCGCGGGTCAGCGTGGCGAGCTCGTCGAGGATCGGGAATGTTCCGTCCACGGCCGATCGCCCGGGACGGGCTGCATCATCTGGGGAGGACACGCGACCACCAGACGCTCTCGTCAACGGTCGATGCGGCGATGGCCTCCGGGGATCCGAGACCGAGCGCCGACTCTAGCACAGCGCTTCCGGGACGTCACCATTCGTATATCGAATGAGCAGAACGCCCAGATAGCGGCCGAGGCGAATAACAATTACCCAACGTGGCGGGATTCGCACGGTCATGCGCTTGCCCGGTAACCGTCCCCGGCGACAGACTCTCCTCCCACGACGCCTCACCACAACACGCGTCGCTTTGGCCTCGTCTACCTCGGCCGTTACCAACGGCCCATCCCCAGAAAGCGACGGATGAACCTCACACAGATCGTCACCAACGCCCTGAAGTCCTTCCGCCGTGACGTCCCCGACTACGTCGGCTCCGGGGTCGTCGACATCTCCACCGGCATGCTGCTGGCGGTCGACACCGTCGACAACCACCCGCGGGACATCCTCGACATCGTCGCGGCCGCGACGGCGGACCTCTTCCAGGGCCGGATGGTGGTGCAGATCGAGGACCTCTGGAAGAAGCACCGCGGCGTGAGCGACAACCGCCGCTACTTCAACGAGATCCTCGTCAACAGCGAGAACCTCGTGCACCTGTTCATGCGCAGCAAGACCAACCCCGACATCGTCGCGGTGGTCATCTGCACCCGCAACGTCAACATCGGCATGCTCTTCGCCCAGGCCCGCCGGGTCATGGCGGAACTCGACGCCCGCTGACCCGAGGCGGCCTCGCCTCGTGCGGCCCCGGCCCACCGGGCCGCGCCGATGGACCGTTCCCACACCGGCCGCGTACGGCGACGCCCGCTACGCGGCCGGGCGACCAGGCCGCCCCGGCCGTACGGCACGGCCGGCGGCACCACGGAACGGCTCAGCGGACGAGTTTGAGCTCCCGCTCGAGCACGTCCCCGCGAATCAGGTCGAAATGACCGCACGTGGTCAGGTCGAAGGAGATGTTGCACGCCTTGTGGCGGAGCGCCGCGTCCTGCATCGCGGGCAGGTGCTCCTCGTAGAGGGCGGACAGCGTGACCCGTACGGTCCGGGCCACCCGGGTGACCGCGGCGAGCCGCTCCCCGATCTGGCCGTAGCCGCTGGGACGCCAGTACCCGAGCATGTCCCGGGAGAGCTGCCAGAGCTGGGCGAAGTCCTTGTGGGCGATCTTGCGCACGTACGCGCACATCGCGAGCAGCGTCTCGCGGTCCGGCGCGAGATTGATCAGCTCCTTGAACGCGGGCAGCGGGTTATCCCGGTCGGCCTCGGCGAACAACCGGGAGATCGTCATCGTCGACTGATTCACGTTCGGATCGAGGAGCAGCGCCCCCTCGAGCCGGACGGCCTCCGCCTCGTTCCTGGTCCAGTGCTCGGCGAGTTTCAGCATCAGATCGGCGCCGAGCGAGAACCCCACGAGCACGATCTTCTTGGTGGGATTGCCGGCGGCGATGTCGGCGAGCATGCCGGACACCATTTCGACGTGTTCCGCCAGCGACACCGGCCGGTCCGGGCGCGCCTCCCGCGGGTGGAAGCCCTTGAGCGTCAGGGCGATCTGGTGATGCTCCGCGTCCTGTTCCAAATAGTGACGATAGTCGTCCGCGTCCAGACCGAGGCCGTGCAGGAAGACCGTCACGGTCGGCGAATCGGATAACCTCTCCAAATAGATCAGCCGGTGCTCGCGGTGCTCAAGCACACCGGAATGTTCGATTGTCATCATCAATCCCGTTTGGCGCCATAGGGAAGCTCGCGGCCTTTCGGACGGTCTTCTCAATCCGCCCGGGACGGTGTGTGCGCAAGAACACACATATCGCCGCGCACGAGCACGTAGCACTGCGGGCTCGCGAACCTATATTTGCTTAAAAGCCTACACGCCCAACCGCGCACGACGCAGCACTTCGCAGAGGACGGTGGACAAAAAACGGCAGGCGAACCGCGAGATCACCACATAGGTAACGACGGTCCGGAATAATCACTGAAATCATTATCAGCAATACGCCGGGCAGTACGGGCGAACGGCGGATTCGCCCGTACCTGCCCGCAAACCCCCGCACGCCAGGCTCCAGATTCCGCAAGCGCACACAACGCGCAATCGATCACCCCGCGCTCGCGCGCGGAACGACCTTCCGCCGCACCGCAGACGCAAGGACCCCTCATGTCCCATGACCGGCACGCCTCACTCGCCCATACGCTCAGCGCGATCCAGCGGCACGAGCAGGGGCATCACGGCTGGCTCGTGCTCCATCGGGCGCTCGGCGACCTGCTCGCCACCGGACATCCGGCCTTCCTGCGCCTGCTCGACCAGGTATGGACGGCCCGGCCCAATATCAGCGACGCCCACCTCGTCACGCTGATCAGCGTCGCCGTCCGCCAGGTCGCCCTGCAGGATCCCACGGGCGCGCGGCTGTTCGGCACCGAGGCCGATCCCCCGGCCCGCCTCCGGACGCTGCGGCGGCTGATCGACGACCACGAGGCGGAGCTCACCGAGGAGATCTGCGTCCGGTCGAACTCGTTCACCGGGGCACGCCGGTTCCTCGTCCCACAATTGATCATCGGTGGTTTCGCCGCCGCGTACGGGATCGAGGAGGTCCGGTTTCTCGACCTGGGGACCGGAGCGGGCATTCTGCCCCGGCAGCTCAACAACCGGACGATATTCGACCGATTTCACAGGGATCTCACCTGGCATCCCTGGACCCCGCCGTACCGGGAAATTCCGCTCACCGCACGATTCGGGGTCGACGCGCCTCCGCTGCCCACGCTCGAATGGGTGCGCGCCTGCCACGGGCCGTCCCCGTACTACGAGGAGAGATTCGCGGAGCTGGAGTGGTGTTTCGATCAGACCGCGGACGTCGCCGGCGAGGTCGTGATCCGGGAACTCGACATTCTTGATCTGCCAGGACTGTCCGCATTCATGCGGGAATACAACTTCAATGTAGTCACCTGTAATTTTGTCCTGTTCCAGTACGATGGAAGCGTGCAGGACACCATCGAGAGATGCGTCATGGAGAACCTCGCATCTCCTGGCCTGTTTCTCATCATGAATCCCAGTCATTCCCTGCTGCGCAAGGGCTGCGTCGTGGAAGGGCGCCTCACCGGGAATCCGCGGCGGCTGCACCTGGCCGACGTCAGCGACGCGCACCTGCTGGGGCACGCGACCATCGGTGCCGATCTCCACCTCGTCATGGGCGACGAAGGCGGTGCCCGTGGCTGATCTTCCCGGAAAACGCAACGACGTCCCGTCGCCCCTGCGGCGATATCAGCGGCCCATCACAGCGGCGGGCGGTGTCGCCGGCGTCCTCATCGGCATTTACAGCGACACCGCGCGGCAGGCGCTCGAATGGGTTTGGGGGCAATTGCTGACACCGCACGCGCTGTTGCTCGTCCAGTCCGCCGCGGTCGCGGTGGCGAGCTGGACGCTGCGGGGCTGGCTGGAGCGGCGCCGGCAGGGGCGGCGCCAGATCGTCGGCCGGTCGTTCACCATCCGGCTGCACGACTTCGATGACGACCTCCCCGGCGACCAGGCGGTGATCGGCCGGAAGCTGCACTATCTGGAACGCGAGACCGACTCCAAGACGCTGGTGGTGATGCTGCCGGGGCTGGGCCTCGACGCCAACGACTTCCGGCCCTACATGAACATCGCCCGCGAGCACACCGTGGCGGTCACCCTGTTCGGGTTCAACCAGTCGGAGGCGAAGGACGAGCGGTACCGTCCGGTCAGCCTGACCACGCACGTCGAGCTGGTCAACGGGACCCTCAACAACCTGCGGCGGCAGTACCAGCACAAGCGCATGGTCCTGGTCGGGTTCTCCATCGGCGCGGACATGATCATGCGGCTGGGCGAGTTCTGGCAGGACCACCCGGGCCGCAACCCGGGCGTCCACGCGATGCTGCTCATGGACCCGAACGTCAACCACTCGTCCATGGTGGTGTCCGGGGCGCTCGCGACCATGGACCCGCCCGATCCGCTCACCGAGCTGAAGAAGGTGAGTCAGACCGCCACGAACCTGACCGAGTTCCAGAACATCTGCGAGTACCTACACAAGATCAGCAAGAAGGACCTCGCCCAGATCCAGCGGCACGCCAAGGACTGGTGGGAGTACTGGGAGGAGGCGGGCAGGTACGACCTGTTCCTGCAGCGCGTCGGCAGGCTGTACGCCCAGTGCCCGCGGATCCAGGTGCTCTTCTCGGCCCACTACGACGATTCGTTCAACGAGATCGTGGCGCGGGCGCGGCAGCAGGGCATGAGCCACATCTTCGACTCGTACGGCATCGACCACTTCGAGTTCCTGGACGAGCAGTTCCTGTCCCAAGAGATCTCCGCGGTGACCGCCGCCCCGGCACGCCCGCCGGAACCCGCGCGACGCTGACGGTCGCGCGACACGGTCCTTCGCCGCCTCTGTGCGCGGGCCAGGGCGGACGAGCGCCCGCTTCGCCGCCCGGCCGTACGGCGACCGCCGAGCCGGCGCCGCACGCGAGGGCACCGCGGACGGCCCGGCGGTGGAGGCGCCGGGCCGTGGCTCGCGGCCGGGTCGGCGGCGGCCGCCCGGGCCGGGTCACAGGATCGGCAGGTAGCGGCCGAGCTCGTACTCGGTGATCTGGCGGCGGTACTCCTGCCACTCGGCGCGCTTGTTGCGCAGGAAGAAGTCGAAGACGTGCTCGCCGAGGGTCTCGGCGACGAGCTCGCTGCGCTCCATCGCGGCGATCGCCTCGTCGAGGTTCTGCGGCAGCGGGTGGATGCCGAGGGCGCGGCGCTCGGCCGGGGTGAGCGCCCACACGTCGTCCTCGGCGCCGGGCGGCAGCTCGTAGCCCTCCTCGATGCCCTTCAGGCCCGCGGCGAGGATGACCGCGAACGCCAGGTACGGGTTGCAGGCCGAGTCGAGGGAGCGGAACTCGATGCGGGTCGAGTTGCCCTTGTGCGGCTTGTACATCGGCACCCGGACCAGCGCCGAGCGGTTGTTGTGCCCCCAGCAGATGTACGCCGGGGCCTCGCCGCCCTGCCCGGCGGTGGCCGCGGCGGCGCCCCACAGCCGCTTGTAGGAGTTGACCCACTGGTTGCACACCGCGGTGATCTCGGCGGCGTGCCTGAGCAGGCCGGCGATGAACGACCGGCCGACCTTGGAGAGCTGGTACTCGGCGCCCGGTTCGTGGAAGGCGTTGCGGTCGCCCTCGAACAGCGACATGTGGGTGTGCATGCCGGAGCCGGGGTGCTCGGTGAACGGCTTGGGCATGAAGCTCGCCCACACGCCCTGCTCCAGCGCGACCTCCTTCATGACCAGGCGGAAGGTCATGATGTTGTCGGCCGTGGTGAGCGCGTCGGCGTACCGCAGGTCGATCTCCTGCTGGCCGGGGGCGGCCTCGTGGTGGCTGAACTCCACCGAGATGCCCATCGACTCCAGCATCATGATCGCCTGGCGGCGGAAGTCGTGGCCCGCGGAGTGCGGGGTGTGGTCGAAGTAGCCGCCGGAGTCGATCGGCTCCGGCCGCTCGCCGGGCTCCGGCTTCTTCTTCAGCAGGAAGAACTCCACCTCGGGGTGGGTGTAGAAGGTGAATCCCATGTCCGCGGCCTTCGCCAGGGTGCGCTTGAGCACCCAGCGCGGGTCGGCGTGCGAGGGCGAGCCGTCCGGCATGAGGATGTCGCAGAACATGCGCGCCGCGCCCGCGGACTCGTTGCGCCACGGGAGGATCTGGAAGGTCGACGGGTCGGGCTTGGCGAGCATGTCGGACTCGTAGACCCGCGCGAACCCCTCGATCGCCGAGCCGTCGAAGCCGATCCCCTCCGCGAACGCCCCCTCCAGCTCGGCCGGTGCGATCGCCACGGACTTGAGGAACCCGAGCACGTCGGTGAACCACAGCCGGATGAAGCGGATGTCGCGCTCCTCGAGCGTGCGGAGAACGAACTCCTGCTGACGGTCCACGGCATACCTCTCTACGTACCGGACGTGACCCACTCGGTGGCCGTTGCGCCGGCGGTCAGATGGAAAAAGGGACACTCGCCCTCCAGTCTGCCCGTCGCGTGTTTCGCACACGTTACGGCAGCCAGCACCGACATGGCCACTCAGTGCTGACTGCCACGCCCGCGAAGCCGGAAACGTCCCGGTACGGCCCGGCCGGACGGCGGGTCGTACGCTGGATCGCGTGGCGCAACTCCGCATAGCTCTGGCCCAGGCCAACCCGACGGTCGGGGACCTGTCCGGCAACACCGACAAGCTGCTCGAATGGGCGCGTCAGGCGGCCGACCGCGGCGCGCACCTCGTCGTCTTCCCCGAGATGTTCCTCACCGGGTACCCGGTGGAGGACCTGGTGCTGCGCGCCTCGTTCGTCAACGCCTCCATCGCCGCCCTGGAGACCGCGGCGCGGCGGCTCGCCGACGAGGGGCTCGGCGAGCTCCCGGTCGTCGTGGGGTACGTCGACCGCGCCGGCCTGCAGCCGCGCGTCGGGGTGCCGAAGGGGGCGCCGCTCAACGCCGCGGCGCTGCTGCACCGGGGCCGGATCGTGGCCCGCACCGCCAAGCACCACCTGCCCAACTACGGGGTCTTCGACGAGTACCGCTACTTCGTGCGCGGCGACCGGCTGCCGATCTTCCGGCTGCACGGGGTGGACGTGGCGATCGCGATCTGCGAGGACCTGTGGCAGGACGGCGGGCCGGTCGCGGTCGTGTCCGAGGTGGGGGCCGGGCTGCTCGTGGTGCCGAACGCCTCGCCGTACGAGCGGGACAAGGTCGACGTGCGCGGTGACCTGTGCGCCCGGCGCGCCCGCGAGGCCGGGTGCGCGCTCGCCTACGTCAACCAGGTGGGCGGGCAGGACGAGCTGGTCTTCGACGGCGACTCGCTCGTGGTCGACGCGAACGGCGGGCTGGTCGCCCGGGCCGGGCAGTTCGTCGAGGAGCTGCTCGTCGCCGATCTCGACCTGCCGGCCGCGCCCGCCGGCGTACGGCCCGGGGCGGTCACGGTCGACGCCGGTGACGGCACCGCGATCACGGTCGAGCGGGTGGAGCTGTCGGCCGGGCCGGTCGCGCCGTACCCGCCCGAGCCGCCGCGGATCGCGCCGCGGCTCGACGACCTCGGCGAGGTGTACGCGGCGCTCGTGCTCGGCGTGCGCGACTACGTGACCAAGAACGGCTTCCGCTCGGTGATCCTCGGCCTGTCCGGCGGCATCGACTCCGCGCTCGTCGCGACGATCGCGAGCGACGCGCTCGGCCCGGACCGGGTGCACGTGGTGCTCATGCCGTCGCGCTACTCCTCGGAGCACTCGCTCGCCGACGCGCGGGAGCTGGTCCGGCGGCAGGGCGTGCACGCCCGGACGATCCCGATCACCGAGATCGTCAACGCGGTGGAGAAGGAGATCGAGCTGCACGGCCTCGCCGCGGAGAACGTGCAGGCCCGGGTGCGCGGCGCGGTGCTGCTCATGGGGCTGTCGAACGAGCACGGCCACCTCGTGCTCACCACCGGCAACAAGAGCGAGCTGGCGGTGGGCTACTCGACGATCTACGGCGACGCGGCCGGCGGCTTCGCGCCGATCAAGGACGTGTTCAAGACGATGGTGTGGGACCTGTCGCGGTGGCGCAACGCGCAGGCAGGGCGGCAGAGCCCGTTCCTGTACGGCTTCGCCGAGCCGCCGATCCCGGAGAACTCGATCGTCAAGGAGCCGAGCGCGGAGCTGCGCCCCGGCCAGCGGGACACCGACTCGCTGCCGCCGTACCACGTGCTCGACCGGGTGCTCATCGACTACGTGGAGAACGACATGGGCCGCGACGACCTGGTCGCCGCGGGCCACGATCCCGAGCTGGTGACCCAGGTCATCCGCATGGTGGACGCGGCCGAGTACAAGCGGCGGCAGTACCCGCCCGGCCCGAAGATCACGCCGAAGAACTTCGGCCGGGACCGCCGCCTGCCGATCACGAACCGCTGGCGGGAGACGGCCCCGTAGCCGCCGCGGCCGTCAGCACCTCACCGCGGGCCGCACCGCCCGTGACCTGCCCGCCCGCGGGTACGGCCCGCCTCCGGCGGCCCTTGCCTGACCTCGGGTTTCCCGCCCCGGCCGCGCGCCGTGGCCGGCGGCGGTGTTCGCGCACAGCGTGACCCGATGGGGAGTGCGAAAGCACGGCGGGGGGTGTTGAAACCGATGACGGCCATGACATCATCGGAGACGTCCGGGGACGCCATGGGGGCGCCTCGAGGCTTGGAGGTAGGCACGATGTCCTCTGTCACGCCCTCTTCTCCCGCTTCTTCCCTTTTCTCCCCTAACGCCGCATCTGACCGGTCGACCGCGCTGTACGGCGGCAAGGCGGTGCGCCGGGTGACCGTGCGCGACATCGCGGCGGCGAAGGAGCGCGGTGAGAAGTGGCCGATGGTCACCGCGTACGACGCGATGACCGCGCGGATCTTCGACGAGGCGGGCATCCCGGTGCTGCTCGTCGGCGACTCCGCCGCCATGGTGGTGTACGGCTACGACAGCACGATCCCGGTGACGGTCGACGACCTCGTCCCGCTCACCGCGGCGGTGGTACGCGGCTCCCGCCGGGCCATGGTCGTGGCCGACCTGCCGTTCGGCTCGTACCAGGCGTCGCCGCAGCAGGCGCTGGAGTCGGCCGCGCGGTTCATGAAGGAGGCGGGCGCGCACGCCGTGAAGCTGGAGGGCGGCCGCCGCGTGCTGCCCCAGATCGAGACGCTCGTCGCGTCCGGCGTCCCGGTCATGGGCCACCTCGGCCTCACCCCGCAGTCGGTGAACGTGTTCGGCGGCTACCGGGTTCAGGGCCGCGGCGAGTCCGGCGAGCGGCTCATGGCGGACGCCAAGGCCCTGGAGCACGCGGGCGCGTTCGCGGTCGTGCTCGAGTGCGTGCCCGCCGATCTCGCCGAGCGGGTCACCGCCGCGCTGTCGATCCCCACGATCGGCATCGGCGCCGGCCCCGCGTGCGACGCCCAGGTGCTGGTCTGGCAGGACCTGATGGGGCTCAACGCCCGCCCGCCGAAGTTCGTCAAGAAGTACTTCGACCTCGCGGGCGAGATGACCCGGGCGATCCGCGCCTACGCCGACGAGGTGGTCAACGGCGTCTTCCCGTCGTCCGAGCACACCTACGCCTGATCGCCTGCGAGGTGACCGGGGCCGCCGCGGCGGTACGGCCGGCGCGCGGCGGCCCGGTGCCCGGTCAGACGTCGGTGATGCGCAGCCCGGCGTGCGCCTTGTAGCGCCGGTTGATGGAGATGAGGTTGGCGGTGAACGCCTCGATCTGGCCGGCGTTGCGCAGGCGGCCGCCGTACAGGCCGCGCACGCCCGGGATGCGCGCGGCGAGCGCCTGAACGGTGTCGGTGGCGGCGCGGTCGTCGCCGAGCACGAGCACGTCGAGCTCGATGCGCTCCACCTTCGGGTCGAGCAGCAGCACCGCGGACACGTGGTGGAAGGCCGCCACCACCTTGCTGTCGGGCAGCACGGCCTGGGCCTGCTGGGCGGCGCTGCCCTCCTCGACGGGCAGCGGGTAGGCGCCCTTGGCGTCGAAGCCGAGCGGGTTCACGCAGTCGATCACGATCTTGCCCGCGAGCGGTTCGCGCAGCGCCTCCAGCGTGGCCTTGTGGCCCTCCCACGGCACGGCGACGATGACGACGTCCGCCTCGGCGGCGACCACCGCGTTCTCCGCCCCGCGCACCTCCACGTCGAGCTCGCGCGCCGCCGCCTCGGCCCGCTCCGCGCTGCGTGAGCCGATCAGGACGGTGTGCCCGGCGAGGGCGAACCGGCGGGCCAGTCCTTTGCCCTGGTCCCCCGTGCCCCCCACGATCCCGATCGACAGCGCGCTCACATCAGGCAGATCAGTACTCATGCGTCGATCCTGCCAGGTGGCCGGGCGGAACCGGACGCCGGGTCGGCCGCGTGCCGCGATTCCCCGGATCCGGAGCGTGCCGGTGCGGCAGGATTAAGGCATGGACACGGCCTCGGTGACCTTCCTGCGTGAGGTGCTCTCCTCGGCCTGGGTGGAGGGCACGCGGCGGCTCGGACGGGCGTTACGGTCCACCCGCTCCCCCGGCGGCCTGCTCGTGGTGGGCACCCCGGGCGAGGACCCCTGGCACCTCGCCGCGCACCTCGACGACGAGGCGCGGCTGTCCGGCCTCGACCAGCTCCGGCCCACGCTGGTGCGCTGGGCCCCGCCGCCGGGCGCGCCGCCCCACCTGTCGATCGGGCTGGAGCGCATCGCGGCGGCGCGGCGCGGCGAGACCCTGCTCGTGGTCGCCGAGGAGCAGGCGCCCGCACCGCTGCTGGAGCGCGTCGACGACGCCCGCCGTACCGGGACCACGATCGTCACGCTCGACGGCGGCGACCCGGAGCTGGAGGGCCTGGCGCACGAGGCGCTCGCCGTGCCGCCGACCGCGCCGCTCAGCTTCGACGCCGCCCAGCACCTGGTGAGCCTCGCCGCCGGGGAGGAGCCGCGGCGGCGCGGCCTGCGCGAGCGCCTCGCCCGCCTCGCCGACCTGGTGACCGGGCCGCGGGTGCCCGACTGATCCCGGCCCGGCCGGCGGTCAGTCGTCCTCGTCGTCCTCGTCCCACTCCCTGTCGGCCTTGCGCCAGGCCTCGTTGCGCTCGTCGGCGGTCTGCAGCGCGGCGGCCGCCGCCTCCCGGCTCGGATACGGGCCCATCCGGTGCTTGTTGGGGCAGCCCTCGTCGGGCTCGACCCGCATGTGCTTGAGGCAGTACCACCACCGCTCGCCCATGTCGGCCGTCACACCGTGGCCCTGGTTCGCTTCCGGATACACCTGACCTCCTTCGGGGGGCGCCGGCGTCCTCGCTGCGATCCTGCCCCCTCGTGACCACAACTAGACTTACCGGCATGAGGTCGCCACTCCGGCCGGGGAGGATCTCCCCCCAGCGCAAGGTTCCCCCGCACATCGAGCGCCCAGAGTATGTCGGCAAGAAGGAGCCGCGCCGGGGCACCACCGACGTGCAGACGCCCGAGACCATCGAGCGCATGCGGATCGCGGGCAAGATCGCGGCGCAGGCGCTGCAGGAGGTCGGCAGGCACGTCCGGCCGGGGATCACCACCGACGAGCTCGACCGCATCGGGCACGAGTTCCTGTGCGACCACGGCGCCTACCCCTCGACGCTGGGGTACCGGGGCTTCCCCAAGTCGCTGTGCACCTCGATCAACGAGGTGATCTGCCACGGCATCCCGGACGACACCGTGCTCGAGGAAGGCGACATCGTCAACGTCGACATCACCGCCTACATCGGCGGGGTGCACGGCGACACGAACGCGACCTTCCTCGTCGGGGAGGTGGACGAGGAGTCGCGGCTGCTCGTCGAGCGCACCCGGGAGGCGATGATGCGGGCGATCCGCGCCGTCGCGCCGGGGCGCCAGCTCAACGTGATCGGCCGCGTGATCGAGGCGTACGCCAGGCGGTTCGGGTACGGCGTGGTGCGCGACTTCACCGGCCACGGCATCGGCGAGACCTTCCACTCCGGGCTGATCGTGCCGCACTACGACGACCCGACGCTCACCCGGACGCTCGTCCCCGGCATGACGTTCACGATCGAGCCCATGCTCACGCTCGGCACGATCGACTTCGAGCTCTGGCCGGACGGGTGGACCGCGGTGACCAAGGACCGCAAGCGCACCGCCCAGTTCGAGCACACGGTCGTGGTGACCGAGACCGGCTACGAGATCCTCACGCTGCCCTGAGCGGGACGGTGACCGGAACGGTCCCGGCCCGGGCGCGCGGGCTCAGGCGCCGGCGTGGCGGATGAGCATCTCCGCTGGCACGAAGCCGCTCACGGTCGTGCCCGCGCCGGGCACCGGGTTGACGGTGAGCCGTCCGCCGATCTCGGCGAAGTACGCGTGCATCGCGACGATGCCGCGTCCCGTCGTGCCCGGCTCGAAGCCCCGGCCGCCGTCGCTCACGGTGAGCCGGAGCCCGCTCCGGCCGACGGTGAGGGCGATCGACACCACCCGTGCCGCGCTGTGCCGCGCCACGTTGTCGAGCGCCTCGCGCACGGTCGCGCAGACGTTGTCCGCCACCTTCGGCGGCACTTCCTGTTCCGGGAGGGCCCACACCTCGACCGTGATTCCGGTGCGTTCGGACCACTCCGCCAGGTGATCGCGCAGCAACTGCGAGAACCCTTGGCTCTCCCGCATGCGCCGCTGTTCGGCCACGTGCCTCCCCCAAGCGTGTGAGCGCATCTCGGCGGCGACGATCCCCCTCCTCACCTTTTGGACGATTTGTCGGCAACGGTATCGCTCCACGGCCGGTCACGAAACCATCACTCGCCCGGTGCGGGCCCGGCGTCCGTGTCCGCGGGGCGTACCCAGACGCTACCCAAAGGCGGGCCGCGCCACGCCGGTAACGGTCCGGCGACGGAACGTGTTCGTCGCGCCCCGGTAAGGCCGCGGGGCAGGCGCGGCACGGGGAGGCGGGGCCGTCCGGCGGCGGTGCCGTACCCGGGGCGCGGCCGGTGCGGGGTCAGTCGGCGTTGCCGGCGGCCTGGTTGAGCCGGCGCAGGTACTCGTTGTACGCGTCGAGCTCGGCGTCGCCCGTCCCGCCCGTCCTGGCGGCCCGCGCGTCGGCCCGGCGCTCGGCCTGCCGCGCCCGGCGCTCGTCGTTCCGGTACCACTGGAAGGCGAGCGCGATCACCACGATGAGGGTGGGGATCTCCCCGAACGCCCAGGCGATGGCGCCGCCGTCCGACTGGTCGGCGAGGATGGACGGCCCCCAGGTACGGCCGAGCTGGTCGTACCACTCCGGCGCGAGCGGCTCGGACATGCTCATCAGCGCCACGCCGAAGAACGCGTGGAACGGCATGGTGACGAACAGCAGCAGCAGCCGGTAGACGTGGGACAGCCCGTGCGGCGACGGGTCCACGCCGATGATCACCCAGAAGAACAGGCAGCCCGCGGCGAGGAAGTGGGCGGTCATCGCGAGGTGGCCGATGTGCTCCTGCATCATCGCGCCGAAGATCGGGGTGAAGTACAGCGCGTAGGTGGAGCCGACGAAGACCACGGTCGCGTACGCCGGGTGGCCGATCACCCGGATCACCCGGCTGTGCAGGATCGCGGTGAGCCACTCGCGCGGGCCGCGGTCGCCCCGGCGGCGCGCCGGCTTGAGCGCGCGCAGCGCGAGCGTGACCGGCGCGCCCAGCACCAGGAAGATCGGCACGAGCATGGACAGCACCATGTGCTCGACCATGTGCATGCTGAACAGCACCGGCGAGTACCGGGCGAGGCCGCTCTGGGTGGCGAACACGAGGATGGCCACGCCGGTGTACCACGACAGGGTGCGGCCCACCGGCCACCGGTCGCCGCGGCGGTGCAGCCGCAGCACGGCCGCGCCGTACAGTCCCGCGAGCACCGCGGCGAGCACGGCGAACAGGAGGTTGAACCACCACAGGGTGAGCACGTTGCCGAGCGTGAGCGGCGGCGGCACCGGGTAGCCCAGCAGCTCGAAGGCCCGGTCGGTGGGGAGGTTCACCGGCGGCGGCGCGGTGCGCGACAGCGCCACGGCCACGCCCATGGTCCCGGCCATCAGCAGCACCTCGCCGGTGGCGAGGCCGATGAACGCGTTCCGCCGCCCGGCGGCGAGCTCGGGCAGGGTGCGGCGGCGGTGCCACCAGCCGAGGACGCCCAGCGCGCAGAACGCGGCCACCTTCGCCACGATGAGCAGGCCGTACGTCGAGGTGAACAGGTCGGTCACCGAGGCGAGCCGGGCCATGGAGGCGAAGGCGCCGGACAGCCCCACGCCGATGAGGCACCACAGCGCCATCGCCGAGAACCGCCGCGCGGCCTCGTCGAGGTGCTTCCCGCCGCGCAGCGCGTGCACGCCGAGCACGGCGAGCCCGCCGATCCAGAGCGCGAGCGTGATGACGTGGAACGCGGCCGAGGTGATGGCGAGCCCGTGGTTGGGGGAGCTCGCCGAGTGCCCGGTGAGCGGCGGCGGCAGCAGCGTGATCAGCGAGAGCACCAGCAGCCACGCCGCGGCGCCCGCGGTGATCGCGCCCCGGGCGAAGAACGCGATCGCGACCGCGAAGAGCACCACGAGCACGAGCGCCACGCCCTGCTCGGTCTGCGCGGCGTAGCTGGACAGCTCGTTGCCCGCGAGCAGCTCGCCCACCGGCATGCCGAGCACGTCGGAGGCGCCGAACACGATCGTGGCGCCCGCGGCGCCGGACCAGGTCAGGGCCGACCATGCGGCGGCCTTGACGTAGCCGAGCGCCGCCGGGCGCAGCACCCCCTTGTCGCTGGGGAGGAGCACGGTCGCGGTGAGCAGCAGGCCCACGGTGAGCACGCCGGCGGCGTTCATGGTGAGCTTCGCCACCGGCAGCATCCAGCGGGTGAACATGCCCTGGTCGGGCAGCCCCGGGATGATGCGCGGGTTCGCCGCGCCGCCGAACACCATCGCCAGCACAAGGGCGCCCGCGGCGACGCACGCCGCGGCGATGATCAGCCGTACGACGCCGCTCCGCCCCTGGGCGGCCGCCACCCGCTCGTCCTGCCCGCTCGCCGTCTTCATCGTCCTGTCGCCACCGTTTCCCGGTACTCAGCGCGGTACGGCACGGCCGTTCACCGGTCCTCCGCGGCCTTCGTGGTCTGCTCGCCGCCCGCCTTCTTCGGGCGCAGGCTGATGGCCAGGCCGATGCCGATGCCGGCGAGGCCGAAGACGACCATCCACACCCAGGCGGGCACGCCGCCGGACCGCTCCTCGCTGGACGCCGGCGCGGCGTTCCCCGCCGCCTCGTCCGCGGCGTCGCCGGACCCACCCGGCGCGCCGCCCGCGGGCGTCTCGGCGGCCCCGGCGGACGGCTCGGCGGACTGGCCGGCGGGCGCCGTGGGCTCCGGGGTCGCCGCGCCGTCGCCGCCCTCCTCCTCGGCGGCCGGGCTCTCGGTGGGCTCGGGCGCGACGAGCGTGAACGGGATCTCGCCCTCGACCGGGTGACCGTCCGGCGAGACCACGCGGTAGGCGATCGTGTAGGACCCCGGGGGCAGGTCGTCGGCGACGTCCTGGATGACCAGCGCGCCGTCGACCTTCGGCTTGCCGGTGTGGTAGGTCTCCCCGTCCGGGCCGCGGAGGATCACCGTGGGCAGCCGCACCGGCTGGGTGAACTCCAGCTCCACCCGCTCCAGGCTCTCGACCTTGGCGTTCTTCTCCGGGTCGCTGCGCTTGAGCGCGGTGTGGGCGAGAGCCGGGGCGGCCGACGCGATACCGAGCGCGGTGCCGAGCACCACGCCGAGGACCGCGGCCAGCACACGGGAGAACCTGGCCGCGAGGAAAGAGGTCTTCATAACGTCACAAGGCTACCCACGAGGGCGACCGGTCCCCACCCCAACCGGGAACCCCGCCGGAGGGTACGGCGGGCCGTACCGCACCGGCCGTCCGCGCCGGGACACGACGGCGGGGCGGGACCGGCAGGCCGGCCCCGCCCCGCGCGGGTCACGTCCTCTACAGCCCGGCGCCGGCGAGGGCGCGCTGGTAGGCGGTGGTGCTCGCCTCCACGTCGTCGAGGCGCTCGAGCACGGTGGCGGCCACCACCCAGCTCCGGGTGTTCGACCGGGAGACCGGGGCCTTGTCGAGCCACTCGGCGGCGGCGGCCAGCTCGGCGGCGGCGTCCTCCTCCCGGCCCATGCCCATGTAGGCGTGGCCGAGCATGAGCCGGGCCTCGGCGCGCATGCCCCGGGCGCTCTCGGTGAGCACCTCCAGTGCGGCCCTGGCGTACTCGGCGGCCTTCTCGTTGTTGCCGAGGGCGAGCTCCGCCCGGGCGAGCTCGACGTCGCACAGGGCGCGGTCGTTGCGGCTCGCCGACGACTCGGTCAGCTCCCGCTTGACCCGCAGCAGCAGGTCGCGGGCGGTCTCCGCCTGCTCGGGGCGGACCCGCAGCAGCAGCCCGGCGTACGCGCCGCGCACGCGGGCGAGGTTGCGCGGGTCCCCGTTCTCGGAGTGGATGGCGAGGGCGCGCTCGGCGAGCGCGAGCGCCTCGTCGCCGCGCCGGGTCTGCTCGGCGAGTATTGCCGCGTTCCAACACGCGGCGACGATCGCCCGCGGCGTGCCGAGCCGATCCGCGGCGGCGAGCAGCTCCCCGGAGAACTGCCGGGCGCGCAGCAGGTCGCCGCGCTCGATGTACGCCATGAGCAGCGTGGCGCCCAGCTCGACGAGCCCGTCGTTCCAGGTGATCTCGTCCGGCCGGCCGAGCGTCCGCTCCCCGATCCGCACCGCGGCGGACAGGTCGCCGAGGTCCCGGTAGCAGCGGCACAGCGCCAGGGAGATGGCGACCCGGCGCTCCTCGGTGAGCTCCTCCTCGGTGGACTCCAGCAGCCGCTCGTGGATCTCGATCGCCTCGGCGATGTCGCCGCACGCCTCGAGGGCGAGGGCGTAGCCGTACTCGGTGTCGAGGCGGAGCCGGGCGAGTCCGGCGAGCTTGGGGTCGGCCCGCAGCTCGGCGAAGCGGGTGCGCGCCTCCTCGACCTCACCGTTCTCCAGCGCGAGCCGGGCGTACCGCAGCCTGAGCTCGAGCTCCTCCATCTCCTCGGCGGTCACGCCGTTGAGCAGATAGGTGAGCGAGCACTGCAGCTTGGCGGCGAGCAGCTCGAGGACGGCCGGGGTCGGCGTACGCTTCCCGCTCTCGATCAGGGATACGTAGCTGTCCGACAGTTCCGGATGCGCGAGCTGTGCCTGCGACATACCACGCTGACGGCGAATCGCCTTGATTCGCTGGCCCACGAGATCTTGACTGCCCACCGGCACCCCTAAAATGCTCCAAGCCGTAACACACGATGGAGGTCAACATGCGTCGACGCCTCGCCTTGATCGGCGCGCTCGTGGTGGCAGTGTTGTCGATCCCCACCGCAGGAGCTAATGCTACGACTAACACAGCCAACGACGCGACGCTTTCCCGGTCGCCGATCGCCGCCCTCGGAAACATCTGGGCCTGCTGCTGATCGGCGGCAACGCCCGTCCGGGACGCCACGGCAGGCCGAAACAATCCGCGATTGAAGCGCGGTTTCGGCGGGCGCTCCCCGTGGCGCGGCGAATTCGATATCCGACCGTGTTCACATCTATATGCGGAAGGTCGGCTCGGGCGAACGGAGGCCCGGCGGATAACGGGCCGGAGGGGTCGCCCGGAGAGCCCGACCGGCGCGCCGTTCCCGTCGGATAAACGGTCGCGCGGATCCGGGCGGCGCAGGAATGCCGGACCCGCCGGGAACGAGCGGGCGAGGCCGCGGAAACGCGCCTTCCGCCGCCCGCCGCACCCCGCCGGGCCGCGGTCCGGCCGCCGTGAGACCGCCGCAGCGCCGCACGGCGCGCACACTCCCGGGGCCGCACTCGCACCGGTCCTCGCCGGGGCGGGCGCGGCCTCCCCTTTTGCCGCTTCCCCGACTCCAGGGACGGCGTAGGCCCGCGCCGTGTTGCACGCACGGGGAAACTATCGTTACCGAAGTTCGTTCTGGCGGTCGCGACGCCGGCGGGCGCGGAATCGCCCCCGGATCGCCGCCGGGGACCGGCCGTACGGCCCGGCGGACCGCGTGGCCGGGTTACGGGGTGGGAGCGCCGCCGCCGGGCCGCCCGTCGTCCGCGGGCCCGGGGCCGGTGGGCCCGTTGGTCGGCGTGGTCGCCGGCCCGGTGCCCGGCGCCGCCGGGTCGGACGGCGTGCCGGGCTGCGTGTCCGGGGCGGTGCCGGGGGCCTCGGGCGACGTTCCCGCCGGGGTGCCGAGGAGGCGGGCGACCAGGGCCTCGGCGCTCTCCTTGGTGAGGCCCGCGATGCTCAGGCTGTCCCGGGTGATCGCCTGGCTGACCCGCGGCGCGGTGACCACCTTGTCGCCCATCACGAGGGCGAGCTGCCGCTCCACCGTCTCCCGGGTGAGGTCCTCGATCAGGTCCCGGCTCTCCGGCGCGAGCACGATCCGGACCGCGTAGGCGCCGTTGCGCTCCTGCAGCGTCTCGATCTTCTGCACCGTGGTCACGGTGACCCCGGCCTCCACCTGGTAGCAGGTGGTGCCCGCCTCGTCGAGCACCGCCTCCGCGCCGGGGCAGGGGGCCTGCTTGACCGCCTTGACCGGGGCGAAGTGCATCGGCGTCGCCAGGCGGCGCACCTGGACGGTGGCGAGCGGCGGCGCGTGCGGGTTGCGGGTCATCAGCACCGCGACGGTGGCCGCCACACCGGTCAGCACCACCACGAGCACGAGCGACACCGCGAGGATGATCGTGGCCGCGCGGGGAGCCCGCGGCGCTCCCGCACCGGGCTCGCCCGGCGCCGCGGGCGGTGCCGCGGGAGCCGGTGGCGCCGGGGTCGCGGGCGCGCCCGGGGGTGGCGGCGCCGCCGGGGCCGGTCCCGGCACGAACGGGCCCCCGGTCCGCGGGCCGTGCTCCTGCGGACCCGCCGTGGGGGCGCCGGATGGCCGCGCGCCCGGTGCCGGACTGTCGTGCATGCACTCCCTCTATCCGCCCGCCGGTCGCCCGCCGGATCGCGGGCGGCCTGCCGCATCCGGGGCAGAGCCTAGCGAGACGGGCGAAAACCGGGTAACCGGGCGGGCTCCGCCGCCGGGCGCGGCGGCCGTGTCGGCCGCGCCGCCGGGACGAAGACGAACATTTCCCGCCGATTGTGCGCGCCTGCCGTACCGGTGGGAAGCAGGGCGGTATGAAGGTGGCGGTCCCTCGCGAGGTGATGAGTCAGGAGTACCGCGTCGCCCTCACCCCGGCGGGCGCGTACGAGCTCACCCGGCACGGGCACCGGGTGCTCGTGGAGAGCGGCGCGGGCGAGGGCTCGGCGATCACGGACGCGGACTTCGCCGCCGCGGGGGCGACGATCGTCGGCTCGGCGGACGACGTGTGGGCCGAGGGCGAGCTCGTGCTCAAGGTCAAGGAACCGGTGCCCGCCGAGTACCCGCGCCTGCGCGCCGGACAGGTCCTCTTCACCTACCTGCACCTCGCCGCCTCGGCGGAGCTCACCCGCGCCCTGCTCGGCTCCGGGGTCACCGGCGTGGCGTACGAGACGGTGCAGACCGCCGACGGCCGGCTGCCGCTGCTCGCCCCCATGTCGGAGGTGGCCGGGCGGCTCGCCCCGCAGGTCGGGGCCCACCACCTGGGGCGTCAGGCCGGCGGGCGCGGGGTGCTGATGGGCGGGGTGCCCGGCGTGTACCCGGCGCGGGTGGTGGTGCTCGGCGCCGGGGTCGCGGGCCGGAACGCCGCCGCGATCGCGCTCGGCATGGGGGCCGAGGTGCTGCTGCTCGACAAGGACGCCGACCGGCTGCGCGAGGCCGACGCGGCCTACCGCGGGCGCTGCCGTACCGTGGCGTCGAACGCGTACGAGATCGAGCGGGCGGTGCGCGACGCCGACCTGGTGATCGGCGCGGTGCTGGTGCCGGGGGCGCGGGCGCCCACGCTGGTCGACGACGACCTGGTGGCGCGGATGAAGCCCGGCTCGGTGCTCGTGGACGTCTCGATCGACCAGGGCGGATGCTTCGCGAGCTCCCGCCCCACCACGCACGACGACCCGGCGTTCCGGGTGCACGGGTCGATCTTCTACTGCGTGAAGAACATGCCCGGCGTGGTGCCGCACACCTCGACGTACGCGCTCACCAACGTGACCCTGCGGTACGCGCTCGCGATCGCGGAACTGGGCCTGGAGGGCGCGATGCGGGCCGATCCGGCCCTCGCCCGCGGGCTCAACGCGCACCGGGGCGTGCTCACCAACGCCGCGGTCGCCGAGGCGCACGGCCTGGCCGCGGTGCCCGTGGCGCAGGCCCTCGGCTGACCGGGCGGGCCGTCACTCCTCGCCGCTCTCCGACGGGGACGGCGACGGCGTGGCGCTCGGGCCGGGCGACGCGTTCTGCTCCGCCTCGGCATGCGGGTCGCCGGTGGGCGTGGGCAGCGGCGCCTCGTCCGCGGTCGCGTCGGTGCCGCCCTGGCAGGCCGCGCCGAGCTCCGGCGTGAAGGTGGCGTTCTGCTTGTACTTGGCGATGTACCGCGGCAGCCGCGGGTCGTCGGCGCCGTCGAGGACGAGCTGGTTGTTCCAGGAGCTCACCACGACCGGTGCGGGCAGGCCGGGGTACGGGCTGAGCAGGATGTAGTCGCCGGTGACGTGCTTCTTGAGCTTCTCCACCTCGGAGGCGGGCAGGTCCGGCCGGTAGGTGATCCAGACGGCGCCGTGCTCCAGCGAGTGCACCGCCGTCTCGTTGTTGATCGGCTTGTCGTAGACGCCGCAGTTGTGCCAGACCGGGTTGTGCGGCCCGCCGACCGGCGGCGTCTCCTTGTAGGTGATCCTGGTCGTCTGGTGGATCGCGCCCTCGTAGTTGTAGGTGCGGACGGCGTCGAGCGAGGCGACCGAGCGCTCCCTGATCAGGTAGAAGCCGACCATCCCGATCAGCAGGACGATGACGAAGCCTCCGGCACCCCACATGAGGAACGCGGCACGGCGCTCCCGGCGCCGCTGCTCGGCACGCATCCTGGCCAGGTGCTCGCGCCGGGCCCGCGACCTGTCGTTCGCCATCAACCCTCCACCGAGTGCCCGCGGCCGTGCGCGGCCGGAGATCACATAGTTGAAGTGAGGATAATGTGTCGGCAACGTGAGAGAGTTCGTGGACCGGGAAAGATGAGGCGGCCACCGGAAAAGCACCCGGAACGGCACGCCCCCCGGTAGCCTGACGGCGATGATCCGGCAAAAACGCACCCTGCTCTTCGCCGCCGGGACGGTCTTCCTGGTGGCGGGTCTGGTGCTGTTCCTCGTGCTGCGCGGGTCGGGCACGCCGGGCGACGCCTCGGCGGACGCCGGGTTCGCCCGCGACATGGCCGTGCACCACGCCCAGGCCGTGGAGATGTCGTTCATCGTCCGGGACGCGAGCACCGATCCGAAGATCCGCACGCTCGCCTACGACATCATCGTCACCCAGTCGGCGCAGCGCGGCATGTTCATGGGCTGGCTGCAGCAGTGGGGCCTCGACCAGGCCACCACCCGCCCGCCGATGGCGTGGATGGCCGGTCACGGCTCCCACGGCGGCGGCGGCCGGCCCGCCTCGCCGCCCCCGGGCTCGGGCCCCGACGTGTCCTCGGTCATGCCGGGCATGGCGAGCGCGGAGGAGATGGAGCGGCTCAAGGCGGCGAAGGGCAAGGACGCCGAGGTCCTCTTCCTGCAGCTCATGATCCGCCACCACGAGGGCGGCGTGGACATGGCCCGGGCCGCGCTGCGGCTCGCGGAGCGGCCGGAGGTGCGCACCATGGCCCGGCACATCGTCTCCGCGCAGAACTCCGAGATCGACCTCATGACCGAGCTGCTCAAGGAGCGCGGCGCCGAGCGTCCGCCCTCGATCCTCGGGCGGCAGGGCTCCTGACCGGCTCGGAACACGCCGCCGCCCCGGCCCGCCGTACCGGCTCCCGCCGGCCGGTCACCTTCCGGTGACAGGTTGCAAGGACATGTCGGTACGGAATGACGTCTTGTCCGGTACCTCCCCCGCTGCGACTCTGAAAGGGAGTACGTCAGTGAGGAGACGCCGGATGCCACGCCTGCACTCCCTCATCGCGGGACTCGTCGTCCTCGGCGCGTTCGTGCCGCCTCCGCTGCACGAGCATCCGAGCGGCTCGACCGACCGGGTGACCCCGGCTGCGGTGCGCGTCGAGGCGGTGGCGCGGGTCTCGATCACGCTGTACGACGACCGTGGTGTCATCCGCCGGGTGCGCCGGGAGTACGAGGTCCCGATCGGCGAGGGCAGCGGCTTCACCGTGACGCCGGACGGCGCCGTGGTCACCGCCACCGGCGTGGTGAAGAGCGACCGCGACCCGCGCGTCTACGCCGCGAACCGGATCTTCGCCGAGTACTACAAGGTGAAGGTCCCGGCGGACCACTCCCGGCACCGGATCCGGAACGCCGACCTCAACCTGCGGCTGCAGCGCTGCTACCCGCCGGTCGGCGACGACTCGCTGTGCGAGGCCGAGGTCACCACCGAGGTGAAGGTGTTCCCGCACGAGACCTCGGCCGGCAAGGGCCTGCCCGCGCGGATCCTGCACACCGGCTCGACGCCGGCGGCCGCGGCCGTGCTCAAGGTGACCGAGGGCGCCGAGGACGAGACGCTGCCCACCGTGCCGCTCGCCACCTCCCTCGGCAACGTGGAGTCGGTGGACCTCATGACCCTGCCCGAGCGTCCCTCGCTCGACAAGCCGCCTGCGCTCACCCCGGTCCACTTCGACCCGCCGGGCAGCGGCACCTTCCGCAAGAAAGAGGCGAAGACGATCGACAAGGTGCTCGGCCGGGACGGTGACGGCGCCGCGGTGATCGACGACGGCACCAGCGAGGTGATCGGCCTCGTCGCCGGCGGGGGCGGCGACCCGGCGATCTTCACCCCGGTGGAGGACATCCGCGCCGCGCTCGTCGCGGCCGACGTCACCCCGCGCCGCGGCCGGGTGGACGTGGTGTACGAGACCGCGCTGGCCTCGTACCACAACAAGAACTACACGAACGCGATCCCCGTGCTGCAGCAGGTGCTGCGGCTGCGCAACACCCACGCGGTCGCCGCCGCCTACCTGCAGACCGCGCAGCAGAAGGCGGGGACCGCCGAGGACACCGGGGCCGCGGGCGCCCAGCCGGAGACGACGCCGGAGCGGTCGGGGCCGTTCTCGCCGTGGCCGCTCGCCGCCGGCGGGGTGGTGGTGGCCGGGCTCCTCGTCGCCGTGCTCGTGCCGATGGCCCTGCGCCGCCGCCGCGCGCGGGCCGCGGAGGAGGCGGGCGAGCCGGTGCTCGCCGAGGCCGCGCTCGGAGAGGCCCGGATCGGCGGTTCCGGGCTCGGCGGGGCGGGGCCGGCCCCGGCCTCGTGGCCGCCGCAGGCGCTGGAGTACGCCCGGCCCGCCGAGGCGCAGCTTCCGCTCGGCATCGCCCCCGGGGCGGGGCCGGTCGCGGGCGGTGCCGTACCCGACCCGCAGGCCGCCGGTGACGCTCCGCCGCCCGGCGGCACGACGATGCGGTTCTGCACCCGGTGCGGCATGCGCCTCGGCCACGCGCACCGGTTCTGCGGCTTCTGCGGCCACCCGGTGGAGTCGCCGTGAGCGAGGTGGGGCGGGCCCGGACGCCCGCGCTGGTGGGCACGATGCTCGGCGACTACCTCGTCGAGTCCGTGATCGGCGACGGCGGCATGGCGACCGTGTACCGGGCGCACGACCGGCGGCTCAACCGCACGGTGGCGCTGAAGGTGCTCGCCCCGCAGCTCTCCCACGACCCGCGGTTCCGTGACCGGTTCATCCGCGAGTCGCGGCTGGTGGCGAGCATCGACCATCCGCACATCATCCCGATCTACGAGGCGGGCGAGAGCGGCGAGCTGCTGTTCATCGCCATGCGCTACGTGGAGGGCAGCGACCTGCGCCGGCTGCTGCGGAGCAGCGGGCCGCTGCCGGTCCCCCGGGCGCTGCGGCTGTTCCACCAGATCGCCTCGGCGCTGGACGCGGCCCACCTCGCCGGGCTGGTGCACCGCGACGTCAAGCCCGCGAACATCCTGGTGGCGCAGGGCCACCCGGACGACCCGCACGGCGACCACGTCTACCTCACCGACTTCGGCCTCACCAAGAGCACCGTCGCCGAGGCCGGGCTGACCAGCCAGGGCCAGTTCATGGGCACGCCCCGGTACGTCGCGCCGGAGCAGATCCGCGGGCTGCCGGTGGACGGGCGCGGCGACCTGTACGCGTTCGCGTGCGTCGCCTTCGAGGTGCTCGCCGGGATACCGCCGTTCCAGCGGGACACCGAGCTGGCGCTGCTGTACGCGCACGTCTCGCAGGAGCCGCCGCCGCTCACGCCGTACCGGCCGGAGCTGCCGCCCGCGGTGAACGACGTGATGGCCCGGGCGCTCGCCAAGTCGCCGGACGCGCGGTACGCCACCTGCCTGCAGTTCGTCACCGCGCTGCAGGAGGCGATCGCGACCGGTGCGCCGCCCGCGCGGCCGATCGCCGAGGTGCCGATGCAGCCGGGCCCGGTGAGCGGGCCGACGCTCGCCCAGCTCGGCGCCGTCGCGCCCACCGGTCCGGCGGTGGGCGCGAGCACCTGGCCGCCCGGCGGCTCGGGGCCCCACTCGGTCGTCGGCGCGGGCGGGGCGAGCGTGCCGCCGGAGGCCGCCTGGACCCAGCCGACCGCCGAGTACCGCGCCCGGCGGGGCGGCCGCGGCCGCGGGCTGCTGATCGGCGCGATCGCCGCGCTCGTCTCACTCGCGGCGGTGGCGTTCCTGTGGCTCAGCCCCGGCGGGTCCCCGGTGACGTGGCGGACGTTCCCCGGCAACCCGGCCGCGCCGTTCTCGTTCGAGCACCCGGGCGACTGGGAGACGCGGGTGCACGGCGACGAGTACGTGGTGCTCTCGCCCGCCGCGGCCGAGTTCGACGCGCTGTTCGCGGTGCCGGTCGCCTCGGACTGGACGGCGGTGAACGGCATCCTGGGCGGCGAGGAGCCCGAGCGGGCGTCCGGCCTGGTGGCGCAGGTGAGCAACACGCTCGACGTCTCCGACATCCCGCACATCAAGGACAGCCTGGCGGCGTCGCTGCCCGGCACGGTGGGCTTCGGCTCCGAGCCGTCCGCGACCACCGTGGGCGGCCGTCCGGGCTTCCGGGTGACCGGGACGATCAACGACCCGCGGGGGAACGGCCGCCTCGACTTCGTCGCCTACCTGGTACGGCGGGCCGACGGGCGGCGCACGGCGCTGCTCACCTTCTTCTGCGCGCCGGGCCGGTGCGACGACGAGGTGATCGATCGCGTGGCCGGCAGCGTCACCTTCCCGAGCCCGTAACGCCGTTCAGCGGGGGCGGGGGCCGCGGTACCAGGCGCGGGTGCCCTCGAGCACGGCGGCGTGCACGGCGCGGGCGATCCGGGCGCCCCAGGTGGACCGGGGGCCTCCGAAGATCTCCTGTGGCCCGTGCTCGGGCGCCGCGACGCACACCGCGTCCGAGGCGGTGCCGGTGCCGGGGTAGCCGGTCTCGAGCAGCGCCTGCGTCTTCGCCTCGGTCACCGTCATCACCGCGTTCACCAGGGCGGCGTCGGACATCGCCACCGGCACCACGACGAGGATGTTGATCGTCCCCGGCACCGGGGCGGCGCCGCCGCGGCCGGGCCGTCCGGCCGGCCGTACCGGCTCGACGCCCGGCTCCAGCACCGGGTCGGCGGCGTCCGGCGGGGCGGCGGCCCAGGTGGGGTGGCGCAGGCCCACGGTGGCGACCGCCTCCACCCCGCCGTCGCCGCGGCGCACGTACCGGTCGACGTAGGCGACGGTCATCATGCCGACGCCGGGCCCTTCCGGGCCGAGCGCGCGCAGGTGGTCGGCCGGGTCGAGGCGGCGGTATCCGCTCGCCACCTGCGCGTTGAGCACCCACTCGCGCGGCCCGATGCCGCCGCCGAGCACGGCCGAGGAGATCATGCGCCAGCCGGGGCCGAACCGCCACAGCAGCGAGGCGAGCCGCTGCCCGTCCTCCTGCCGGTAGTCCAGGGTCATCGAGGGCGGCGCGGCTCCCCCGGGCTCGTGCGGCGCCGCCCGCTCCGTGCGCTCCTCCCCCACCGGTGCTCCTCCACCTGGTCCCTGCCGCTCCGGCTCACCGGTCGCCCTCCGGGCGGACGAGGTGCACCAGGGGCCGCCCGCCCGGACCGGCGTCGACGCGGACCCGGGCGCCGAAGTGCTCGGCGAGCGACGCCTCGGTGAGCACCTCGGCGGGCGGCCCGGACGCGACCGACCGGCCCTGCGACAGTAGCAGCACCGTGTCCGCGTACTGGCCCGCGAGGCTGAGGTCGTGCAGCGTGGTGACCACGGTGAGGCCGTCGGCGAGCCGCAGCCGGTCGACGAGCTCGAGCACCTGCTGCTGGTGGCCGAGGTCGAGGGCGGTGGTGGGCTCGTCGAGCAGCAGGATCGGCGCCTGCTGGGTGAGGGCGCGGGCGAGCACGACCCGCTGGCGTTCCCCGCCGGAGAGCCGGCCCAGCCTGCGCCGGGCGAGCGGGCCGAGCCCGAGCCGGTCGAGCACCGCGGCGGCGATCTCCCGGTCGGCGCGGCTCTCCCACCCCAGGTAGGACAGGTACGGCGTGCGGCCGAGCAGCGCGTACTCGAACACCGTCATGTCCGGCGGCAGCGACGGGGTCTGCGGCGCGTAGGCGATGAGCCGGGCCCGCTCGCGCAGGGTGCGGGCGTGCGCGGGCTCGCCGTCGACGAGCACGGTCCCCGTGTACGGCACGAGCCCGAGGATCGCCTTGAGCAGGGTGGACTTGCCCGCCCCGTTGGGGCCGATCACCGCCAGCCAGGAGCCGCCGGGCACGGTGAGCCGGACGCCGGAGAGCACCGGGGTGCCGTCGAGCGCGACGTCGAGCCCGTCCACCGCGAGCCCGCCCGGGGCGGCGGGCGCGGCGGGCGCACCGCCCGGGGTGTCCGCGCCGGAGGCGGTGCCCGGGATGCGCGCGCCGGGGGCGGCGTGCGCGTCGCCCGGCGCGGTGGGCGCCGGGGTCCGTCGGCGGGCGGGCGCGGTCATGTCCCCACCGGCCGGGTCGCGCGGAGGATCGCCACGAAGAACGGCGCGCCGACGAACGCGGTGACCACGCCGATGGGCAGCTCGGCGGGGGCCATCACGGTGCGCGCCACCAGGTCGGCGGCGACGAGGAACGCCGCCCCGCCGAGCAGCGACAGCGGCAGCACCATGCGGTACGACCCGCCGGCGAGCCGCCGCACCACGTGCGGCACCACCACGCCGACGAACCCGATCAGCCCGCTCACCGCGACCGCGGCGGCGGTGGCGAGCGAGGCGGCGAACAGCACCACGAGCCGCACCCGGCCCACGTGCACGCCGAGCCCGGCCGCCTCCTCGTCGCCGACCGACAGCACGTCGAGCAGCCGCCCGTGCAGCAGCAGGGCGACGGCCGCGACCGCCGCGTACGGCGCGATCATGCCGAGCCGCTCCCAGCTCCCGCCGAGATCGCCGAGGATCCAGGCGTACACGCGCTGCAGCTCCTCCACCTTGAGCTGCTGCACGAACGTCTGCACCGCGGTGAGGAACGACATCACCGCCACCCCGGCGAGCACGAGCGTCGCCGTACCGCCGCGCCCCGCGCTGCGGCCGAGCGCGTAGGCGAGCAGCACGCCGCCGACCGCGCCGGCGAACGCGGCGGCCGGGATCGCGGCCGTCCCGGCCTCGCCCGGCAGGAACACCACGGCGAGGGTGACCGCGAGCCCGGCCCCGGCGGCGGCGCCGAGCAGGTACGGGTCGGCGAGCGGGTTGCGGAACACCCCCTGGTAACCGGCCCCGGCGACGGCGAGCAGCCCGCCCACGGCCACCGCGGTGAGCACCCGCGGCAGCCGCAGCTCGAGCAGCAGGCTCCGCTCCACCGGGGCGAGCCCGGAGTCCACGGAGACGAACGGCAGGCCGTCGAGCAGCGCGAGCAGCACGCCGCGGACCGGCATGTCCGCGGCGCCGGTGAGCAGCCCGGCCACCATGGCGGCGGCGAGCAGCACCACCGAGACGAGCAGCGGCGGCAGCAGCGACCGCCGCGCCGGCACCACCGGCGCGCGCATCCCGTGGTCCATCGGTCAGCCGCCGGTCACGCGTTCGCCGGACGTCGCCCCGCCCATGGCTCAGCCGGCCGCCTTGCGCACGGCGTCGCTCACGGTGCGGGCGAGGTCCACGACCCGCGGCCCCCAGCGCGAGGCGATGTCGTCGTCGAGGTTGATCACGCGGTCGTTCTTGATCGCCGACAGGCCGGACCAGCCGGGCCGCTTGGCGAGGGTGTCCCGGTTCTGCCCGCAGCACTTGGTGGTGGCGAGGAAGATCAGGTCCGGGTCGGCCTTGGCGATGAACTCGGCCGACAGCCTAGGGTAGCCGCCGGCCGCGTCCGGCGCCCTGTCGGCGATGTTGACGAGCCCGAACAGGCCGTAGACGCGCCCGATAAAGGTGTTGGAGGTCACCGAGTACGGCGTGACGTCGAGCTCGTGGTAGTAGCTGAGCCTCTTCTCCTTGGGCGCCTCGGCGGCGAGCCGGTCGAGCTCGCGCCGCATCTCGTCGACGAGCCGCCGGGCGCGGTCGGCGTTGCCGGTCGCCGTGCCGAGGTCGAGGATCTGGTCGTAGGCGTCGTCGAAGTCGGTGGCGGACGGCTCGACCAGCACCGGCACGTTCACCTTGCTCAGCTTGGCGGCGATGTCGTCGATGTCACTGGCGATCACGACGAGGTCGGGCTTGTACTCGACGATCGCCTCGACGTTCGGCTTGAACCCCGACAGCGAGGTCTTCGGCGCCTCGGGGGGATGGTTGGAGCGCTCGTCCACGGCGACGACCTGCGGCCCGGCGCCGATGGCGAACAGGGTCTCGGTGGCGGTGGGCGAGAGGGAGACGATGCGCTCCGGCCGCCGCTCGATGGTGACCTGCCCGTTGCCCGCCTCGACGGTGACGGGGAACGCGGACGCGGCGGACGACGCGGATGCGGACGAGGGGGCGGACGGTGCGGGATCCTGCGCCTGGCCGCACGCGGCCAGTCCGAGGATCCCCAGCAACGCGCTCGCCAAGGCCAGCCGTACGGGCCTCACGAGAGTCCTCCACAGGGTCGGTTGCCGGGAATCGAGGGACCCGTACGCGACGGATCACCCTTTTCCACGAGGGCTGATGTCGTCGACGCGGCGCACAGGCGACCTGGCTCGTCCCCACGACGGGGGCTTGACAGTTGCGGGACAGCGCCGGACTCGCACCGGACTTCGCTGTACGTCGCGTTTGACTGGCACGTTACCAACCCCCGGGCCCGCGCTCCAGGGCGGCCCCGGCGAGCGGGCACGGCGCGGCAGGGGCGCGGGGGCAAGCCGAAGGCCGCCGCCTGGTCCGCGGGCCATGGCGAACCGGACGGCGGGCATGATGGTCACATATGGCAGAACTTTTCGTGATCCGGCACGGCGAGACCGAGTGGAGCCGTGACCACCGGCACACCGGACGCACCGACGTGCCGCTCACCGCGCGCGGCGAGGAGCAGGCACGGCTGCTCGCGCCCGTGCTCAAGGCCCGCTCCTTCGCCCTCGTCCTGGTCAGCCCGGCGCGGCGGGCCCGTCGTACCGCGGAGCTCGCCGGCCTGCTGCCGGACGGCGCCGAGACGCCCGAGCCGGGGCCGGGCACGCCGGAACGACGGCTCGACCCCGACCTGTGGGAATGGGACTACGGCGGGTACGAGGGCGTGACCTCGGCCGAGATCCGCCGCAGGCGGCCAGGCTGGTACCTGTGGCGGGACGGCGTGATCCCCGGCGACGCGGATCACCCCGGCGAGACGGCCGAGCAGGTCGGCGCGCGGGCCGACCGGGTCATCGCCCGGGTACGGCCCGTCGTGGCCGGGCACGACGTGGCGATCGTCGCGCACGGCCACCTGCTGCGGGTGCTGGCCGCGCGCTGGCTCGGCCTGGAGCCGCGCGACGGCCGCCTGTTCCGGCTCGACACGGGATCGATCGGCGTGCTCGGCTTCGAGCACGGCGAACCGGTGATCCGGCGGTGGAACGTGCCGGTGCAGGGCCTGTGACCGGCCCGGCCGCGGCCTTTCCGGACCTCAAGCCACGGTGCGGCGTACCGCCGTGCAGGCGCGCCGTACGGCGCCCAGGCGTGCCCTCGCGGGGGAACGGGAACGCCTCGGCGGGTGGCGTGCGTGCGGCGGGAACGGTCCGGGATCCCCGGCGCCGGGTGGGGCGCCGGGGCGTCGTCACAGGCGGCGGCACCCGGTTTCGCGCCCGGGTGCCGGCCGACGGCTCAGCGGGCGGCGGCCGGCTGCGGCCCGCGTCCGGTGAGCCACTCCAGCACCTTGCGGTGCCCGCGGCGGGCGTCCTCGAAGTGACCCCACCGCCAGTACCGCGGCTGCTCCCGGATCCCGGTCACCCAGGTGCGGTACGCGATCGCGTGCCGCTCCCCCGTCTCCCCCGTGGCCGGCTCCACCGGTGTGGCCACGCCGTAGGTACGGATCACGACCCGGCCGCCCGGTGCGAACAGCACGTCGTCGGCCACGGGATAGAGCGTCATCTGGTCCAGCATTGGGGCCCCCACGATGTCGTCCATTGCCAGTCGTCCGACCGCGCGTCGTCGCACACGATGGACGATCCCCAATGTGCCGGACTCGACGAAGATCCGGGTTACACGTCCACCGCACCCGCGTTAATCGGATGCGGGCAATGTTAAATGCGTGTTACGCCAGCAGGTTGTCGAACTCGCCGTCCTTGACCCCCAGCATGAGGGCGCGGAACTCCTCACGGGTGTAGATCAGGGCCGGGCCCTCCGGGTCCCGGGAGTTCCTGACGGCGATCCCCCCGTCGGGAAGCTCGGCGAGCTCCACACAGTTGCCGGTCGAGTTGCTGCGGATGCTCTTGCGCCACCGAACCCCGCGGATTGCGCTGGCCGGCATCCCGTTGTACGTCTGCTGCATCTACATCTCTCTGAGAATTTCCCCGAGTATCTCAGCGGTGCCCCCTGGCGTGGTGCTCTCCACGCACAGCTGCTCCATCGCGGTGAGGTACGGGTCGACGTCCTCCCGCTTGTCCAGGTACAAGGCACCCCAGAGCTGCTCGACGTAGACCACGTCCGGTAGATCGGACTCTGGAAACCGAAGGATCGTGAACGCCCCGCCCTCGGCGGCGTGCATGCCGTACTTGAACGGCATCACCTGGATGGTGATGTTCGGCAGCGTGGAGACGTCAAGCAGGTGCTGGATCTGCTCCCGCATGATCTCCGGGCCGCCGATGGGCCGCCGGAGCGCGGCCTCGTCGATCACCGCCCACAGCTTCGGCCCGTCCTTCCGGGTGAGCCGCTCCTGCCGCTTCATGCGCATGTGCACGCGGCGGTCGATCTCCTCCTCGGGGACGTCCGGATACCCCAGCCGGATGACCGTGCGGGCGTAGTTCGCCGTCTGGAGCAGACCGGGGATGAACTGCACCTCGTAGGTGCGGATCACGTTCGCGGCCTCCTCCAGGCCCACGTAGGTCGTGAACCAGCTCGGCAGCAGATCGCTGTACTTGTGCCACCAGCCCGGCGTGTTCGCCTCACGGACCATCTCGAGCAGGCTACGGCGCTCGGCGTCGTCGACGACGCCGTAGAGCGTGAGCAGGTCCTCGACGTCGCGTGTCTTGAATCCGACCCGGCCGAGCTCCATCCGGCTGATCTTGGACTCCGAGGCCCGGATGTGGAATCCGGCGACCTCTCTGGTGAGCCCCTTTTGCTCGCGCAGCCGGCGAAGGCTGGCACCGAGCATGATGCGCCGAACTGTGGAGCCGGAACCAGGCGGATCTATGGACACGTCACTTTCCTCCGGTTGTGGACTGCATCACACAGTCTGTCAAAGATCGCTCGTGGGCTCCCCTTTCGGTTCAAGGGTTCCTTGCTCCAACGGTAGCGCGTGCACGCGGCCTCTGCACGTGCATTCGCTCTTGCACTTGCACATGAGAGTGCACCATCATCGATCACATGCGATCCCTCACGCGTGGCGCGGGCACCCGGGTCTTCGACTGGTGGCCCTCGCTCGGCTGGTGGCCCGACCGCGCCCGCGACCTGCTCGGGGGACGCGCCCAGGTGCCCGCCGCGAGCGCCACGTTCGCGCTGCCGGCCCGCGCCGAGTCGGTGCACACGGCACGCGCGTTCACCACCGGGACGCTGCGCTGCTGGGATCTCGGCCATCTCGCCGACGGCGTCAGCCTCGTCGTCTCCGAGCTCGCCACCAACGCGCTGCGGCACGGCATCGCCCCGGCCACCCGGTGGGCGACCGACCCGATCCGGCTCTCCCTGGTCCGCCGCGGCCCCCTGCTCACCTGCGCCATCGCCGACCCCGGCCGTGCCGTACCGGTGATGCGCGACTCCGGCCCGCTGGAGCCCGGCGGCCTCGGCCTGCACATCGTCGACTCGCTCAGCGTGCGCTGGGGCTGGTCCCCCATCGCCCCGTACGGCAAGGCGGTCTGGGCCGTGCTCGACGCCTCCGCGCCCGGCGCCGGGACCGCCGCGGCGTGCTTCTGATGATCTTCGTGAGCATGGTGGGACGCCTGCGTCCGGCGATTTTCCGGGCTTCGCCGAAACGCATTGACGACCGTCGCGAAGTAGAGAACAGTTCCCGGTAACGGGAACAGCCGCCCACGTCCGCGAGGCGCGAGGGACCGTGCGCCCGGACCGGCCGGGCGACGGGTGCGGCGGGCGGAGGAGTTCCCGCCGCCAGGCGTACCCACCCACCTGCACCCTGCTCGAATCGACCCGTTCCGACCCGTGGAGAGCATGCTCATGACGGGGCTTCTGACGGGAGCCGTGCCGTACGCGGTCGTCCCGTCACGCCGGCCACGCCGGGACGACACCCGGGGTGTGACCGGCGGGTGCGGAATGGGTGTCGGTTACGGCAGGCAGATCCCGCACCTTGGTGATCTGCATTACGGTGGCTTTCTGGTCGGTCCCGGAAGACGCATGAGAGATCTGTGATGGACGATCACCTGCTCGGCTGGCTGACGACCCTCGACGAAGACCGGCTCACCCGAATCCTCGCGAACCGCCCCGACGCCATCGCCGCCCCGTGGCCACGGCGCCTCGAGGCCCTCGCCGAGCGGCTGACCGACCCCCGCGCGGTGCTCGAGGTCATGCGCACCCTGCCGCTGCCGCCGCTGGAGCTGCTGCAGGCCTGCCTGGTGATCGGGGACCGCGCCACCGAGGACGAGCTCGCCCGCTTCCTGGGGGTGAGCAGGAGCGCGGTGCAGCCGTGGCTGGAGCAGGTGTACGACCACGCGCTCGCCTGGCCGGGACCGGACGGGCGCATCCATCTCGCCGACGCGGTCGCCCGCATGTGGACCGCCCCGTACGGCCTGGGCGACCCGCTCGCCGTCTACCTGGAGACCTGGACGCTCAACCTGGAGGAGCTGCGCCGGATCAGCCGCCGCCTCGGGCTGTCCGCGCAGGGCGGTAAACGCCAGCTCATCGCCCGGATCCGCGGCGTGCTCGAGGACCCGGACCGGCTGCACGCGCTGCTCGCCGAGGCGCCGGACGGCACGCTCGGCCTGCTCGACGACTTCGCCTGGGACGGGCCGGTGCGCACCGTGGACGGCGACCGGTTCGCGGTGGAGGGCACGCCGGAGAGGTGGGCGGCCGACCGCGCGCTGCTGTTCCGCACCCGGTGGGACCTCGCCGAGATGCCGCGCGAGGTGGCGCTCGCGCTGCGCGGCCCCGACTACCACGCGCCGTTCACCCCGCAGCCGCCCGAGGTGGCCACGGTGCGGGTGGACCTCGCCGAGGTGGAGGAGGCGATGTGCCGGGCGGCGCCGCGCGCGGTGGAGCGGGCCGCCGCGCTGCTGGAGAACACCGACAAGACGCCGCTGCCGCTGCTGAGGACCGGCGGCGTCGGGGTGCGCGAGGTGCGGCGGGTGGCCCGGGAGACCGGCGGCACCGAGGCCGAGACGCGGCTGCTGCTCGAGGTGTGCGCGGTGGCCCGGCTGCTCACCGTGGACGAGACCGCCGGGGGCCTGGTGCCCACCGAGCGGTTCGACGCCTGGCGCCTGGAGGACGCCCCGGCGCGGCTGCGGGTGCTGCTCGCCGCCTGGTGGCGGATGGAGCGCTCGTCCCTGTTACGCCGCCAGGACGGCCGGTATCCGACCCCCCTGGGGGACGAGCCGAGCGGCGAGACCGTGGCGCGGATCCGGTGGGCGGTGCTCTCCACGCTCGCCGCGCTGCCCGAGGGCGCCACGTTCGCCACCCTGCCCGAGCTGGTGCAGGCCGTGCACTGGCGGGCGCCGCTGCTCGACCGCACGCTGCTCGCCCGGTGCTGCCCCGCCGTACTCGAGGAGGGGCGGCTGCTCGGGGTGATCGCCGGGGACGCGGTGACGCCGCTGGGCCGGGCGCTGGCGCGGCTGTCCGGGGTCGCCGGGTCCGAGCAGGACGAGCACGTGCCCGAGGTCGAGCACGACCCGGGGCTGATCGAGCGCTCCACCAAGGCGCTGGCGAGCGCGCAGCGCACCGCGCAGTTCGGCGCCGACCTCACCGCGGTGGTCACCGGGCCGCCGTCCGCCGAGCTCGCCGCGCTGCTCGACCGGGCCGCGGACCGGGAGAGCCGGGGCTCCGCCGCGGTGTGGCGGTTCTCGCCGGCGAGCGTACGGCGGGCCCTCGACGCCGGGCACACCGCGGACGGCCTGATCGCCGACCTGTCCCAGGTGGGCACGCTGCCGCGGACGCTCACCCGGCTCATCCGGGACGTGGCGCGGCGGCACGGCGAGGTCACCGTGACCACGGTGGCGTGCATCATCCAGGGCTCGGATCCCGCGCTGCTCGCCGAGATCGCCACGCACCGCAGGCTCGCCCGGCTCGGCCTGCGGCAGCTCGCGCCGACCGTGCTCGCCAGCTCGGTGCCCGCCGAGCGCACGCTCGCCGCGCTGCGCGAGGCCGGGTACTCCCCGGTGCCGGTCGACGACACCGGCGAGATCACGGTACGGCGGGAGCCCGCGGGCGGCGGCAAGCTGATCCTGCTGCCCGGCGGCCGGGTCGCCGAGCTCGAGTCCACTCCGATCCCGATCGCCGACCCGCCCCCGGACCCGCGCGAGCACGCCCGCCGCCTGCTGCGCGCCCGCGCCCGCGAGGAGCCGCAGGGCCGTACCTGGGCGGTGATCGGCCGCCTCGCCACCCGCCTCCCCACCGCCCAGCAGTCCCTGCTCGGCAGCGTCGTCGACCGCGGCACCCGGGCCATGATCACCCTCACCGACGGCATCACCGCGACGATCAGCCACGGCGAGCTCCGCCGCAACGTGCTGGAGGCCTGGTGCGAGGAGGCCGGCGACTACCTTGAGTTCCCGCTCTCCGAGATCTCCTCGGTGACCGCCGCGTACTGAGGCCGGCGCACCGAGTCCGCCCGCCGAACCGGCACGGCGATCCGTTCCTCCGCACACCTCCACGGCCCTGCGCGGCCTTCGGCGCGTGCGCGCGTACGTACGGATCACCTGCCGGTTCGCGTGCGGATTCACTTACAGGTGCACGTGCAGCCGCACGTGCGATCCATGACAATGAATGCCGGTGAGAAGGCCGCCGTCGCGTGCGGGGGTCGTGGGCGGGGAGGGCCCGGCCCCGTGGCCGACCGTCAGGGCTCGTCGGGCCGGGGCAGCTCCACGGCCGCCTGCTGGGCCGCCTGGAGGCTCTCCTGCAGCGCCTTCCTCAGGTCGGCGGCGTTGCGGGCGAGGCGGTCGATCTCGGAGACGGCGAGCTCGTCGGCGACGGTCTCGGCGAGCAGGTCCTGGTACTCGGCGGCCCGGTCGGCGACCCGCGCGACCTGGGCGTGCGCCCGGTAGGCGGCGTCCGCCTCCGCGGTGCGCTCCGCGTACCGCTCCAGCGCCTCCACCCGGGCGGCGACCGAGGACTCGACGTCGTCGAGCGCCTTGCGCAGCGGGCGCAGCGCCTCCTCCGCCTGCGGGGTCACCCCCTCCGCGACCAGGCGGCGCTGGTCCTCGCGCAGCCGGGCGACCTTGCGCAGCGTCTTCGCGATCTGCCACTCCTGCCGGGGCAGGGTGACCGCGTTCTCCCCGGGCTCGAGCAGCCCGGCGCGGGCGACCTCGGACTCGCGCACCCGGCGGATCGCCTCCTGGGCGCGGCGGAGCAGCGCGCGGCCGCCGTCGTCCAGGTCCCCGGGGAGGCAGAACCGGTCAGGGTTCGCCTTCGCCGCCGCGGCCGGCCCGCCGAAGCGGCGCTGCCAGGCGCCGCGCCGCAGGCCGTACACCGCGGCGCTGACCGAGGCGAGGGCGAGGAAGACCGGCGGCGAGAGGTCCACGCCGGCCGCACCGCCGAGCATGAAGACGGCGAGGAGGAGGAGCACGGTGAGGCGCAGCCAGTCGCCGCCGTGCGGGCGCGACCGCTCACCCGCCCACGGCGCGCCGGTGCGCACGTGCCGCAGCAGGTCGGGGCGGGCCCGCAGCCGGGCGGCGAGGTCCTCGCCGAGGTCGGGGTCGACCACGGGCAGCACCCCGTCGTCCTCGTCCTCCACGCCGGGCCCGCCCACGCGCAGCCAGTCACCGGGCATGTGGGTCTGGAACGCGACGTCGCCGCTCTCGATGACGACCTCGGCCTCGCCGGGCGCGTCCGGCCGCCCCGCCACCGGCGCGGCGTTCCCGCCCGGGTAGCGGATCCAGCGGCCGTTGCCGGGGGTACGGCACACGTAGCGGCCGGGCACGACGTCGGCGCCCACGACGAACATGCCCTTGGCCGGGATCCGGTCGAGGTAGCGGACGTTCAGGCACTGCCCCATGAAGGATGTGTTTCCACGGGACCGCGCCTCAGACGACCGGCGTCCCGGCGATTCGGTGGTGGGGTGGTGATCGTGGGGGTGGATCTCGCCCCGTTGGACCAATACGCCTCCCGCGCCCGCCGCGACACTGGTTCTCCCTATGGAACCAGCATGCTCGCAACTCGCCTAGGTCGGGAGAAAAAGGTCAGCAAGGTGAGACGATCGGGCAAGCCCGATTCCGCGCCGCCGTACGGCCCGCCCGAACCGCCGGCCGCGCCGCCCGGACCGTGGTCCGGAACGCGGAACCGGCGGCAGGGCCGGGCCGGCTCCGTACCGTGCCCGGGCGAACGCGGTCGACGCCGACCCCTCCCCACGCGGGCGGCTCGTCCACATAAACTTCCAGCGTGACAGAACCGAAGTTCGAGATACAGATGCTCCACGACCGTGTCATGATCAAGGTCGAGCGCGACCCGGAGGAGCGGCGGAGTACTTCGGGCATCGTCATCCCTGCCACGGTCAAGATGGCCAACCGGCTCACCTGGGGCCTGGTCTGCGGTGTGGGCGCGGGCGCCCGGCAGGTGAAGGTCGGCGACAAGGTCCTGTTCAACCCCGAGGACCAGTACGAGGTGGAGATCCACGGCGAGGTCTACCTCGTGATGCGCGAGCGCGACCTGCACGCCATCGCCACCCAGCACACCGACCACGGCACCGGCCTCTACCTGTAGCGGCCGGTCGCGCACCGGGTACGGCGTCCACGGGCGGCCCGCGGGCACTCCACGGGCGACCTCCGGCGCCCGGGGATGCGCGACCCGGCATGCGGCGTCCGGGGACGCAGCGGGCGGAGCGCCCTGGGCGATCCGCCCCCGGCCGACCTCACCGGCTCACGAACCGCAGTCCCTCCACCACCAGGTTGACGCCGAGCGTCAGCCAGACCGAGGCCCAGACGATCGCGCCTGCGATGGCGAACGTGACCACGGAGACGAGGATCCGGACAGGCCAGCTCTGCCGTACGAGCCACCGTGTCCACAAACCGAGCAGTCTCTTGCCGAACTGCAGCACGTGATGTGCCCAGGCGAACTCGGTCGCGAGCACCGCCAGCCCGGCGAAGACCACCAGCCAGCCCGGGCCGGGGAAGGGCACCATGATCAGCCCGCCGACGACCATCGCCGTGCCGATCACCCCGACGACGATCTTCAGCGTGAGGCGCCCGGCGGGATTCGCCCGTACGGCGTCACGCCAGCGCCTCAGGGCCGTCCGCCGCTTGATGACGCCACCCCCGTCGCGTGAAGCCGGCGTTTCCCGTGCCCGCGACACCGTGCCGCCCTGTCGCTCATCGCCCAAGCCGCCGCCCCCCGTAGGTCCGTCCCCGCCGGTCACAGCATAGAAGGCGAGAGGGCCTCCCCGGGGAGCATGGGGTCGCCTAGGCTGGCTCACCGAGCAATGTTCTACGGCGGAGGTGGGCATGAGCAAGGCACTGGTCCTGGGCGGCGGCGGGGTTGCCGGGATCGCCTGGGAGGTCGGGGTGATCCACGGCCTCATCCGGGAGGGGGTCGATCTCTCCGACGCCGATCTCATCGTCGGCACCTCGGCCGGCTCGGTCGTCGGCGCGCTCGTGGCCACCGGGGCCGATCTGGAGCAGGCGATCGAGACCCAGATCGCGGCCACCGCCAAGGCCGGGGCGGACCGGGACGCGCTCGGGCCCGGGCCCGATCCGCAGTCGATCACCGCCGCCTTCGGCATCCTCTTCGACCCCACGCTCGAGCCGAAGGAGGCCCGGCGCCGGATCGGCGAGCTCGCCCTCGCCGCGCGGAACGTGCCGAGCGAGGAGCGCGCCCGGAAGGTCTTCGAGCGGCTGCCCATCCACCAGTGGCCCGAGCGGCCCCTCAAGATCACCTGCGTGGACGCGCACACCGGCGAGTTCGTCGTCTGGGACAAGGACTCCGGGGTGCCGCTGGTGCTGGCGGTGGCGTCGAGCTGCGCCGTCCCCGGCTTCGTCCCCCCGGTGACGATCGGGGACGGCCGGTACATCGACGGCGGCGTGCGCTCGCCGGTCAACGCCGACCTCGCCGCCGGGGCGTCGTCGGTGGTGATCCTCGAGCCGCTCGCCGCGGTGTGGCCGCGCGAGCGGCTCCGGGCCGAGCTGGCCGCGCTTGGCGACGCCCGGGTGCTCAGCGTCGTGCCCGACGAGGCGGCCCGCGCCGTGTTCGGCGTGAACGTGCTCGACCCCCGCCTGTGGGGGCCCGCCTTCCACGCCGGGCTGAACCAGGCGGCCTCACTCGCCGACGACGTGCGGAGGGTGTGGAAGCCCGAGGAGGAGTGACCCGGCGCGCCGTCCCCCGGTCAGCCGGGCCCGCCGGTCTCGGCGTCGGCGCGGCCGCGGGCGGTACGGCTCGCGCCGCAGCCCGCGACCGGAACGGCGACCCCCTGCGGGCGGGCGTACGGCCGCCTCGCGCAAGCGGCCGAGGACTCGGCCCGCAGGGGTTGCGGGGAAGTCTGCCCGACGACCGCCGTTCTCCCCACCGTACCCGTGACCCACATCCGCCACATAGGCCGCAAAGTTTCAATCAAGCAATCAACAGTCGCACAACTCGCCGGGCGTGGCGATGAGCCCGTCCGAATCCTCCCTGTCTACACTCTCCGTGTTCAAACGACTACGCACGGGAGTGACTGTGGCTGATTCGGACGTGCGGCTGGACAGGCGGCGCCTGGTCGGGCTGACCACGGCGGCTGCGGGCGGCGGGCTCATCGCCCTGGCGGGCGGCATCGCCGGCGGCACGGCGGCGTCGGCGACGCGGGAGCTGCCGCTCAGCCCGCCGGAGGACCTCATGCGCGAGCACGGCCTGCTCAACCGCGTCCTGCTCGTCTACCGCGAGGCGATCCGGCGGATCAAGAAGGGCGAGCCGGTCCCGCACAAGGAGATCGGTACCGCGGCGGGCGTGATCCGCGAGCTCATCCACGACCACCACGAGCACGTCGAGGAACGGCACCTGTTCTCGGCGCTGCTCCGGGCCGGCAGGCACACCGCCACGATCGACGTGCTGCTCACCCAGCACGCGGCCGGCCGCGCCCTCACCGGCGAGCTGCTGCCGCTCGACAACACCCCGGCCCGCAAGATCGGGGCGCGCGACCGGCAGAAGATCGTCGATACCATGTCCGCCTTCATCCGGATGTACCAACCGCATGAGGCGCGCGAGGACACCGAGATCTTCCCGACGTTCCGCGCCATCACGCCGCCCCGGGAGTTCTACGAGCTCAGCGAGGAGCTGCGCGAGCAGGAGTTCCGCCGGTTCGGCCCGATGGGCTACGCCAGGTTCGTCTCGCGCGTCGCCGACGTCGAGAAGTCCCTCGGCATCCACGACCTGGCGCAGTTCACCCCGAAGGACGCGCCGAAGCCGCGCCGCCCGAACCGGCCGCGCCCGGAGGCCGCCGACCGCGGCGAGGACCGGCGCTCCTGACGACCACCGCGAACCGAGGCACGGCCGAAGGCGCCCGAGCGCCGGAGGCACGGCCAAGGCGGTGCCGGACGGCGTGGCCCGAGGCACCGCCCGTGCCGTACGGCGCGGGCCGGGCCACCGGACCGGGGGGCGGCATCGGGAACCGTCCGCACCCCGGCCGGGTCACCGCCTCGTGCCGGGCGGCCGTATGCCGGACCCGCGGCGGCCCCGGCCACCCGGGCCCACGCCCAGGCCACCGGCGGCCACGTCGTCCGCCGGGCCGTACCCGGAGTCGAAGGTCATCTGGGAGCTGTCGCCCTTCCACTCGGCGATCAGCACGGCCGCGTCGTCCTGCAGCCGCCCGCTCTGGTGGCGCAGGATGTCCTGCATGAGCCGCCGCAGCGTCTCCGGCGCGGCGAGGCCGCCCGCCGCGTGCCGGACGATGAACCGGACGAACCGCTCCATGCCGAACGGCTCCCCGGTCTTCGGATCGCGGGCCTCCGTGATGCCGTCGGTGTAGTACAGCAGCCGGTCGCCCGGTTCGAGGCGGCGGCGGTGCTCGCGCGGCCGCTCCGGCAGCCGCAGCCCCATCGGCAGCGTCGGCTCGCTGTCGAGCACGTCCACCCAGCGGCCGCCGCGGACCAGCAGCGGGGGTGGGTGGCCCCGGTTCACCCAGGTCAGCTCGCCGGTGTCGAGGTCGATCCGGGACAGCACGCCGGTGACGTACCGTTCCCCGTCGAACTGCTCGATGACGTCCTGCTGGATCGCCATGCTGATGTCGGCGAGGCCCATCCCGGCGCGCCGGTGGCCGCGCCAGCTCGCGATCGCGATGCTCGCGGTGAGCCCGGCCGAGGTGTCGTGCCCCATCGCGTCGAAGATCGACAGGAAGAGGGTGCGCCCGCTCACCGCGTAGGAGAACGCGTCGCCGCCCACCTCGTACGCCGGCTCGATCGCCGCCCCGATCGTGACCCGGTCGTTGGCGAAGGCCAGCGGCGGCAGCAGGTGCCACTGCACCTCGGCGGCGAGCGTCATCGCGCGGGTACGGGTCACCCGCGCGTAGGTGTCGCTGTGCATCCGCTTGCTGACGATGAGCATGCCGACGAGCGCGGCGAGGCCGGAGAGCAGCTCCCGCACGCGCCGGTCGTCGCGCGGCGAGCGGGCCTCCAGCACGCCGATCCGCTCGGTGCCGTCGAGGACGGGCACCCAGAAGCGGTACGGCTCGCCCGCCGCCGCCTCCTCCGTGGTGCGGTACGGGCCCACGATCTCGACCTCACGGAACGCGAGCCCGGCGAGCGTGCCGTCGATGTCGAGCTGGCCTTTCTCCGGGGACCAGTCCGGTCCCTCCCCCAGCGGCCGCAGCACCTGCTGCTGCCGGTCTGCGAGGTAGACGCGGACGTCGAGCAGTCCCTCGGCGGCGGCGTGCCGCGCGATCAGCGCCGGAAGGTGGTCGAAGTCGCACAGTTGGCTCGCCTTCAGCAGCTCGCCGAGCACTCCACCACCCCCTGGCGCCCGAAGGCCTTACCCGTCAGAATGACGCCCCTACCCTCACGGCCTGCCAACGAGTCCTGCCAGCGTGGGTAAATTGGCAGGCCACCGCCCCAACGGCCCGCGGCACGGCGTCCCAGGCCGGGTCAGGTGACCACTGGCCGGGCCGTACCTCCTCGGCCGTGGCATGGGGGTGGGTGGTGATCGCCGCCGCGCGCGCCGTCGTCGTCCGGGCCGGTACGTGCGCCGGACCGGCGAGCCGGACGGCCGGACCGTCCTTCGGGGGCCGGAAGCGGTGCGGTGAATACTATGCTGTGCTCTGCGTACGTATCCGTGGTAGGTTCTCTCTGGCCTGTGAAATGCGCAGGTCAAACCGTTTTTGACGGGGCGATAGCTCAGCCGGTCAGAGCAGCGGACTCATAATCCGTCGGTCCTGGGTTCAAGTCCCAGTCGCCCCACTCTCCTCCATCAGGCCGAACGGCCCACCAGGGGCCTGCGGCCCTCACCCGGCGACAGGGCCCGCCGACAGGGGAACGGTCTCCCGGAGCCCGCCCGCATCATCATGGTCTCCCGCACGACGCCGAAGCCGCGCCGCGCGAACGCGCGGCGGAAGGCGCGGTGGATGCGGTGGCACGCGGCCGGCCGGCTGGGCGATGGCCGGGCCCGCGTGCCACCGCGCGCACGCCCCGAGGTGATTTCCCCCCTCCGCGCCCAGGGCGTGCGGGCCTGACGGGCCGGAAGGCCCACGTCTTCAGTCCTTGCGTCCGATTCCGCAGAGCACCGGGACGGCCGGCAGGGCCGCGCGGTCGGGGTCGTCGGGACCGATTCCGGCGATCGCGCCGGTGGTCAGCAGCCAGTCGCCCACCGGGCGCAGGCCGGGCCCGACCAGGCGGGTGCCGCCGAACAGGGCCGCGATCTCCGGCCCGGTGCGGGCGACCGCCCACGTGGCCGGCTCCCGGCCGGCGGGCGCGGGGGCGTCGCACCGCCGCGGGTCGTGGTGCAGGTGGGAGATGACGAGCATCGAGCCGGGGGCGAGCTCGGCGACCAGGGTCGCGACCGCCTCGGCAGGGTGCTCGTCGTCGCGCACCAGGTGCATGATCGCGACGAGGAGGAGGGCGATCGGCCGGTTGAAGTTGAGGTTGCCGGACGCCATCACCTCGTCGATCAGCCGTACCGGTTCGCGGACGTCCGCCTCGACGACGACGGTGCGCGGGTCGAGGGCGAGCATCTCCCGCGCCCGGGCGACCACGGCCGGGTCGTTGTCGACGTACACGGTGCGCGCCTCGGGGGCCACCTGGCGGGCGACCTCGTGCACGTGGCCCTGGGTGGGGAGCCCGGAGCCGATGTCGAGGAACTGGCGGATGCCGTGGTCCGCCGCGAGGTGGCGGACCGTCCACCGCAGGAACGCCCGGTCGGCCTTCGCCGCCGCCCGCACGCCCGGGCAGCGGGCGAGCAGCCGCTCCCCGGCCTCGCGGTCCGCCGGGTAATTGTCCTTACCGCCGAGGAACCAGTCGTGCACGCGCGCCATGTTCGGCGCCGCCACGCCGATATTCCCCGGCACCTCCGGCAGCGAATGCGAACATTTTTCGTCATTCGCCCGATACCGCCCCACGGTCACCATTTGCATGCCGCGTTTCCCGCTCGTGTCCCACCTGGGTCACCGGACGCCGCCGGCCGTACACCCCGATTCATGATCGATAAGTGATCGGTGTCCGCACGACGGACCGGCCGCCGCCTCGGCCGCGTCGCCCGGCCGGAGGCCCGGCCCCTCCGGGCGTCCCGTACCCGATCACCGCCGGTGACACGGTCGCCCGCGCGCCCCGGCGGGCCTGCGGGGCGGGCCGCCGGGTACGGTGCCCGATTATGGTTCCGGAATGGCGGCATATCCGTCCCTACCGCCCCTTTCATCTGCGCGATGGACGTTTCTCCTGCCGGTCAGGGACACTAGAGCGAGGCGGCCGCGGCATCCCGGAAAATAATTCCGGGGTTCTCCGGGCGGATTTAGGCAAGGTCATAAACATGCGGGGCATGACGGATCATTTGTCGTTCGGCGAACGTATCGCATGGTATCGCCGCCGTCGCGGAATGTCACAGGAGGTGCTGGCCGGGCTCGTCAACCGCACCCCGGATTGGCTGAGCAAAGTCGAGAACGACAGGATCGAACTCGACCGGCTCTCGGTCATCAAAAGCCTCGCCACCGCCCTCGACGTTTCCGTCGGCGAATTGCTCGCCGAACCGTCGCTCACCGACTGGACCGGCGAGGTCGGCGACCGCACCGTCCCCGCCCTGCGCGCGGCGATCACCGACTACCGCCACCTCACCCCCGCCGCCGCGCTCGCCCGGGCGCACGATCCCCCGCCCCTCGCCGAGCTGCGCCGCGACGTCGCCGACGTGTGGGAGGCGTACCAGGCCTCGCGCTACGGCCTGATGATCCGCCGCCTGCCGCCGCTGCTCGCCGAGGCCCACCACGCCGCGGCCGCCGCCAGCGGCGACGAGCGGGCCGAGGCCCACCGGGTGCTCGGGCAGGCGTACCACGCCGCCGCCACCATCCTCGTCAAGATCGGCGAGACCGATCTGGCGTGGATCGCCGCGGAACGCGGCCTCAACCACGCCCAGAACTCCGGCGACCAGGTGGTGATCGCCTCGCTGCTGCGGTCGGTCACCTACGCGCTGATCGCCAACGGCCGGTTCGACGCCGCCTCCCAGCTCACCGCGCACGCCGCGGGCATGCTCGAGCGGGAGCTGTCCCGCCCCACCCCCGAGCTGCTCTCGGTGTACGGCACGCTGCTGCTGTGCGGTTCCCTGGCCGCCGCCCGGGCGGACGACCGCGCCACCACCCGCACCTACCTCGACCAGGCCGACGCGGCGGCCCGGCGGCTCGGCGGCGACGCCAACCACGTGTGGACCGCGTTCGGGCCCACCAACGTCGCCATGCACCGCGTCGCCACCGCGGTCGAGCTCGGCGACATCCAGGTCGCGATCGACCTCGGCCCCGGCCTCGACACCCGCGGCATGCCGGTGGAGCGCCGCGCCCGCCACGGCATCGCCGTCGCCCAGGCCTACAGCCGGTGGAACCGCACCGACGAGGCCCTCGACGCCCTCCTCGAGGCCGAGCGCATCGCCCCCGAGCAGGTCCGCCGCCACTACCTCAGCCGGCAGCTCGTCCTGGGGTGGATGCGCCGCCGCAGGGGAAGGCCCGACCGCCGCCTCGCCGACCTCGCCCGGCGGCTCCACGTCTCCTGACCGGGCCCCGGTCCTCCTATCCACCCCTTCCGTCCGACACGTCCCCCCAGGTGAATGCGGTGACGGCACACGACACCCCGCCCATGGCCACCCCGCGCGCCGCCGCCGGCGCGCTCTTCTTCGACGAGCACGACCGCCTGCTGCTCGTCCAGCCCCGCTACAAGGACCACCGCGACCTCCCGGGCGGGTACGTCGAGCCCGGCGAGACGCCGTACCAGGCGTGCCGGCGGGAGGTCCGCGAGGAGCTCGGCATCGAGCCCGACATCGGCGGGCTGCTCGTCGTCGACTGGGCGCCGCACCCGGCCGAGGGGGACAAGGTCCTCTTCCTGTTCGACGGGGGCGTGCTCAGCGGCACCGCCCGGCGGGACGTACGGCTCGCCGACGACGAGCTCGCGGGCTACGACTTCCACCCGGTCGAGGAGATCCCCGGGCTGCTCATCGGCCGCCTCGCCGCCCGGGTGACCGCGGCGCTCGCCGCCCGCAGGCTCGGCCACCCCCTCTACCTGGAGAACGGCCGCCCGCTCGCGAGCTGAACGTGCGCGGGCCGGCGCGGCCGAGGGATCGGCGCCGCCCCGCCGCCGTCCGCCCGCCCGGGCGCGTTCCAGATTTCCCGCCGGTTGCGCCGATTCCGTTGAACGCCGGCCGGGGCGGAGCCGTACCTGCGCATGGACGCCGATCTCCGTGACGCGCGGGCCCACGGGCGGCCCTGCGTGATATCGGCCTGCCACCGGAGGAAACGTCAATGTAAATAACGCAACCTGCTTTCTGTAACGTTCGCGTACCAAAGAGGCCCATGGGGCGGTAGTGTCATCGCGGCGTGGTTCAGCGATCTCGGGCTGGCACCCCCTCCTCGCCCCCCACCATCCACAAGGACGGTATGAAGGACATGCGACAAGGTCAGGTGTCCGGGACGCCCGCCCTTCCGGGCTGGCCGTTCATCGCGTCGATACTGATCCTCCTGGCCGTACTGATCGTTCCCATCCTCAACGGCCCCTCCGTGACCGTGTTCGGCTTCCTCGAGCGGTACGCCGGCGTGGTCGTCCTCGTCTCCCTCAGCAACGCGGTCATGTTCGGCCTGGCCTGCACCGACCGCCTCATCGTCTCGATCCGGATGCGCGTCGCCCTGCAGCTCATCCACCGGGCGATGGCGTTCATCGGGGTCGGCTTCCTCTTCGTGCACGTGGTGACCAAGGTCGCGGCCTCGAAGGCGGCGGCGATCGAGGGCGTGCTCCCGTTCGTCGGCTCCGTCGCGGTGGGGCTCGGCACCGTGGCCGGCTACCTGATGGTCATGATCGTGGCGATCGGCATCCTCCGGGTGAGGTTCCACCCCAAGCCGTGGGTGTGGCGGCTGCTGCACAGCATCGCCTACATCTGCTGGCCGATCGCGGTGGTGCACGGGCTGACGGCCGGGCGTCCCGGTGCGCTGTGGGTGATCCTCAGCTACTCGGCCTGCATGGTCGCCGTCGGCATCGGGCTGGTGGTGCGGTTCATGTTCTCCACGCGGCGGATGCGCAGCTTCGAGCAGGCGACCACGACCGCGCCGCGTCCGGCGGTATCGCGCCGGTCCGGCGCCGCCGCCTTCCCCGGCGGGCCGCAGGCGCCGCTCGGCGGTGACACGGTGGACGCCGAGTTCTGGGCCTCGCTGCGCAAGGAGGTGCGGCGCTGAGGCGGCGCGGCCGCCACACAGGTGAGCCGGACCCGGACGGCACGATTCGGCCCGCGAGCGCTCGACGCCCGCGGGCCTTCGCGTCTCCGCGCCCGGGCCGGCGGTCGTGACGGCCGGCGGCTGGATGTACGGCTAGACGCCGGTGCTGCCGTCGATGCGTTCCCGCAGGATGTCGGCGTGCCCGTTGTGCCGGGCGTACTCCTCGATCATGTGGACGAGGATCCAGCGCAGCGAGACGGTCTTGCCGGTGCGCTTGTTGACGCCGGTCACCTCGAGGTCGGGCTGGGCCGCGACGATTTTGCGGGCGTACTCGACCTCGGCCCGCCAGGTGGCGAACGCCTCGCTCACCGAGGCGGTGTCGACGTGGTCGAAGTCGCCGTCGGGGTCGTCGGGGCCGTAGTAGATCGGCGGGGCGTCCTCCCCGGCGAGGGTGCGCCGGAACCAGGCACGCTCCACCTCGGCCATGTGGCGGACCAGCCCGAGCAGGGAGAGGGTGGAGGGCGGTGCGGCGCGCTCGCGCAGCCGCGCCTCGGACAGGCCTGCGCATTTGAGCGCGAGGGTCTCCCGGTGCCAGTCGAGCCAGGAGGTGAGCATCTCGCGCTCCCCCGCGACGTACGGCGGGGCGATCCGTTCGGTTGTCACGGGTTCGATCCTGCCCGAACCCTGCGCCGCCTGGAAACCGTGCGCCAACCGGAAGGCGATGCGCCGCGTCTTCGGTTGGTGACACGACGTGTTTGCAGGGACGTCAAGGGGATGGTGAGGCGCGTGGGCGCTCCGGGGAGAGCGGGCGGGCGCGGCCGCCCGCATGACGATCTCGACGGGCCGCTGGATCCGGATCTGCCGCTGAAGCTGCTGCTGGTGATGGCGCTGTGCACGGAGGCGGAGCGCCTGGTGCCGGACCGCGGCGGGACGGATCGCCCGAGCCGGTGAGCGGGCGGGGCCTCCCGGTCGCGGCCGCGGCCGCCACGGAGACACGGCACGCCGTCAGTGATCACGCACGACGGTACGGCGGCGCGATGCGAGGACACGGCATACGCGTTCCGCCGCGGTCGCCAAAGGGGACGCGGCGGGAGTAGGCGTGCCGGCGCCGCGCACGCCGGGCCGCATGCGAGGTCAGGCGCTGCGCGGCGACTCTTCGACCAGGAGGGCGGCGAGCCGTTCCACGGTCTGCCGGGACACCACGTGCAGCCGGGCCAGGTCGAGCCCCTCGTCGCCCACGACGACGAGCAGGCCCTCCTCGCGGATGGCGTACACCACCACGTATCCCCGGCTGCAGCGGATCACCACCTCGCGCAGGTCGCCGAGACCGGTCTCGTAGCCGGCGCGCTTGCCGAGGCCGAGCGCGGTCGCGGCCAGCGCGGAGATCACCTCCGGCCGGACGATCTCGGTGTCGGCGGCGACGAGCAAACCGTCGACCGCGGCCACGGCCGATTCGGTTACACCGGTCACCTGTTCGCGCAAGGCGAGTAGTTCGGCAACAACCGCTTCGTAGCTCATCGCTGCACCCTCTCTGCCAATGGTTTCAGTTCCCTCGCCGCACGCCAACTATGGCAACCGAAATCGGTATGGGCTCACCCGCCGTCCCGCTCGTCCGGCTTCTCCTCCGAATCGTCGGATGCGGGGGCCGGGGGAAGGGAGGTGATCGCACGCAGGCGGCGCAGCCGGACCGGACCGCCCGCCCGAGGCCGGGGCAACATCTCGTTGATCATACTTGCGCCACGCCGCCGCCGGGGCAGCCCTGCCGGGCCTTCCGCCGGGGCGGGGGCGGCGATCGGCACGCCCGGGTCGAGCAGCCCTTCGCGCACCAGCCGGGCGATCTCCCCGAGCACCGCGTACAGGCCGCGGCCGACGGCGAAGGCGATGTCCCGCGGGGTCCGGCGGCCGTTCACCGCCTCGAGCACGTTCCGCTGCAGCGGGTCCGGGGCGATCCGCGACCGCGGCGGGGAGGCGGCGGGCCGGGGCCGGTTGCGCACGGTGACCCCGAGCTCGGCCCACGCGGCGGCGGCCCGCATCCGGCGGGCGGTCTCGCGCACGAGCCGCCGGGCGTCGGCGCCGGGATCGAGCGGCAGGGGCGGCGGGACCTCGTCCGCGTCCGCGGCGGCTCGCCGTACCGACTCGGCGCCGTAGGCTGCCATGGCGAACAGCGCGTCGGCGATCGCGAGCAGGCACACCGCCTCGACCCCGGCCTCACCGACCAGGCCGCGCCCGGCGAGCTCGGCGGCGAGCCGGCCGGACGGCATCGCGGCGTCGTAGGCCCGGGTCCACTCGTCCTCGGTGACGCGTCCCGACCGCAGCAGCACCTCGGGGCCGGGTGCGGCGGGGGTGGCGGCGGCGACGACGCGGCCGTTGCGCAGCGTCACCGTCCCGCCCGGGGTGCCGTCGACGTGGAGCACACCGGTGAAGTGCTCCCGGTGGCAGCGGAGCAGATCCGGCCCGAGGGGACCGATCTCCTCGCCCTCGGTCACGGCAAGCGCCGTACGAGCCGGGAGATGCCCACAAAACGGCGAGATGGAGAAAGCTCCGACATATCGCCTCCTTCACCCCTTAAGACACGCAAGAGTACTTTATGCTCACCTGCCACACGGAACCCGAGAGTTGATCACAAGGCGGACGCGAATGAACATCGAGACCGCGCTCAAGGAGGCCATGTCGATCAACGGGGCGCTCGGCGCGGCCCTGGTGGACTACGAGAGCGGCATGTGCCTCGGTACGGCCGGCGGCGGGCGCGACCTCGACCTGGAGATGGCGGCTGCCGGCAACGCCGAGGTGGTGCGCCACGAGATGCGGATGATGGCCACCCTCGGCATGGACGACGCGATCGAGGACATCCTCATCACGCTGCACCGGCAGTACCACCTGATCCGGGTGTTCTCCCGGAACGGCGCCTACCTGTTCCTCTACCTGGCCCTCGACCGCGAGCGGGCGAACCTCGCGCTCGCCCGGCACAGCCTGCGGCGCATCGAGCAGGACCTCTCCATCTGACCGCCGCCCATCCATCCCGGGGCCGCCCGCGCCACGGCACCGCCCCGGATGACGGTCCCGGCGCGGCTCTCGGGAACCCGCCACTCCGGCCATCGACGGTGTCCGGAGCCGACGCCATGTTTCGGCATCGTTGACCGGTTCCGGCCGCATCGTTAGCGTCCGGGCTATGACGTCCTCCTCATCGGCGGCCCCGACCGGGGCCCGGCACCGGCGACCGCCCGCGCCGCGCCGCCCGGAGGCGCGGCGATGACCGCGTCCGGCCTCCTCGTCGGGGTGGACGTCGGCACGACCCGGATCAAGGCCCTCGCGGTGGACGCCGCCGGAAAGGAACGCGCCCGCACGGAACGGCCGACGCCCTGGCGCCGCGAGAACGGCCGCACCGAGGCCGACCCGGAGCGGATCGCCGAGCTCGCCGCGGCCGTCGCCGCCGAGGCCGCCGCCGCGTCCGGGGAGCCGCGGGTGCTCGGCATCGGCGTCACCGGCATGGCCGAGACCGGCGTGCTCGCCGACGGCGCCGACCGGCCGCTCGCGCCAGCGATCGCCTGGCACGACCCGCGCGGCGACGTCGAGACGATCCACCGCGAGCTCGGCGCCGACCTCTTCCAGCGCACCACCGGCATGCGCGCCGGTCCGCTGCCGTCGCTCGCCAAGCTGCTGTGGCTGCGCCGCGAGCACCCGGAGACCGCCGCGGCCGCCCGGTTCTACTCGGTCGGCGAGTGGGTGGTACGCCGCCTCGGCGGCGAGCCGGTGGCCGAGCTGTCCCTGGCGAGCCGTACCGGCCTGCTCGACCTCGGTACGGCACGGCCCTGGCCGGCCGCGGCCGAGCTGCTGGGCGGCCGGGTGCTGCTGCCCGACCCGGTCCAGGCCGGGACCCCGGCGGGCCGCGCGGGCGGCGATAACGTGCCCACGGTGCTGCACGGCGCGGTGCTCACCGTCGCGGGCCACGACGACCAGGTCGCCGCGTACGGGGTGGGGGCGGCCGAGGACGGCGCGCTGTTCGACTCGCTCGGCACCGCCGAGGCGCTGGTCCGCACGGTGCGCCCGCCGCTGCCGCCGGAGCGGGTCGGCGCGCTCACCGCGCAGGGCGTGACCGTGGGGTGGCACGTCGCCGCCGGCCACCTGTGCGTGATGGCCGGGCTGCCCACCGGGCTCACCCTGGGCCGGATCGCCACCATGCTCGGCGCCACCACCGCCGAGGCCCGGGCCGAGCTCGGCCGGCGCGCCCTCGCCGAAGCGGGCGGCCATCCCACGCTGCGCCTGGTCAACCCGCGCGAGGAGCACTTCGGCCTGGCCGGCATCACCGACGACGTGACCCCGGCCCGGCTGTGGCGGGCGGCCGTCGACGGCCTCGCCGAGCACGCCGCCGCCCTGCTCGGCCGCATCGACGCCCAGGTGGGCCCGTGCCGCCGGGTGGTGGCGGCGGGCGGCTGGCTGCGCGACCCGGCGGTGCTCGCGGCGAAACGCCGGCACTTCCCCGGCATGCGGACCGCCGACGTGTCCGAGCCCGGCGCGTACGGCGCAGCCCTGCTCGCGGCCAAGGCGGCGGGCGTGCCGCTGCGCCCGGCGGCGGACGGATGAGCGGGCCGACGGGCGTCCCCGGCGCCGCCCGGCCGCCGGCCCCCACCGACCTCGCCGAGGAGTCCCCTTGCTGATCGCCACGCCGAACATCGCGGTGGACCGCATCCTCCGCCTGCCCGAGCTGCGCCCCGGGGGCGTGCTGCGCTCCTCCCCCGCCGTGGTCACCGCGGGCGGGAAGGGCGTCAACGTGGGCCGGACCGCGGCGGCCTTCGGGCGGCGCGCCACCCTGGTGAGCTTCCTGCCGCAGGCCGACGCGGCCCTCGTGGCACGGCTCATGGCCGCCGAGCCGGTGGCGTTCGCCGGGGTCCCGGTGCCCGGCGAGGCCCGGGTCGCGACGATCTACCGGGAGGACTCCGGCCGGGTGACCGTGGTGAACGAGCCGGGCCCGGCGGTGCCCGCGGACGCCTGGGCCCGCTACGAACGCGCCGTCGCCGACGAGCTGGCCACCGGCCGCCATGCCACCCTGGTGTGCTCGGGCAGCCTCCCGCCGGGCGCGCCCCACGACGGCTACGCCCGGCTCGCCGCGCTCGGCCGCCGCGCCGGGGCGCGCGTGCTGGTGGACGCCTCCCGCGCCGCCCTGGCCGAGGCGCTCCCGGCCGCCCCCGACGTGGTCACGCCGAACCTCGCCGAGGCCGAGCAGGTGCTGTACGGCCGGGCCCACGAGGGGGTCGCGGAGACCGGCGACGACGTGCCCGGGCGGGCCCGCCGGGCGGCGCTGGAGCTGTGCCGCCGCGGCGCCCGGAGCGCGGCGGTCACCGCCGGGGCGGCCGGGACCGCGTACGGCGCGGCCGGCGAGGTCGTCTGGGTGCCGACGGTGCCGGTGCGGGTGGCGAACCCGATCGGCGCGGGCGACTCCTTCGTCGCCGGCCTGGTGGAGGCGTTCGAGGCCGGCCGTACCGGCGTGGCCGCGGTCGTGTTCGCGGTCGCGACCGCCACCGCCGCGGTGGAGCACGAGCGCGCCGGGGCCGTCGACCCGGAGCGGGCGCGGGAGCTCGCCGCCCGCCTCACCGGCATCCTGCCCGGCGCCTGAGCGCCCCGCCCGGCCCTGGCGGGGAGGTACCCGCGTCCCGTGGGCCCGCGTCACGCGGCCGTTCAGTCCGTGCTGGGAGTGCCTTGGTGGAAGTACAGCCGCCGGCCCTCCCCGGTCCGGCACCACACCGAGCTCCGGCGCGCCCGGCGTCCGGCGCCGGTGGACACGTAGGTCAGGTGGACCACGTCCGGCGCGAGAAGCCGCCCCCGCATCTCCGTCACTTCGATCGGCCGGTCCGACTCCGGTGCGCCCTCGACGAGGCTCGCGATGATCTCTGCTCGTGTCCAAAGCCGGCCGGATGCGCCGATCTCCGTGAACTCCGGGTGGAGAAGCTCCGACAAGAGCCGTTCGGACGCTCTGACGCCGGGGTCGAGAAGCCGGAGTTCTCCGGCCACCGCGGCCTCCACCGCATCGGTTTGCTCATCCACGACCTGAGGCCCCTCGGTTCGGTCCGTCCATGACATTCTCGCGGTCCAGCGCCGACTCGGCGGGGAAGCCCAAGCCGACGGACGTGGTACGGCGCTGCGGTGAATCCCGGAGGAGGCGTGTGGGCCCGCGGTACCGGCGAGGCGCGCGAGCCCGTCCCTCAGGCGAGGCGGCGGGCGCCCGCGGATGGGACGGCCTCGAGGAACCGGGGCGCGGCGAAGCCCCGCTCGCGGTAGGCCCGGTTCACCGACTCCTGCACGGACGCCACCCGGTCGGCGGGGACCAGGGCGATCGCCGAGCCGCCGAACCCGCCGCCGGTCATCCGGGCGCCGCGGGCGCCGCCCCGCACGGCCGCCTCGACCGCGACGTCCAGCTCGGGGCAGGACACCTCGAACTGGTAGCGCAGCGACAGGTGCGAGGCGTTGAGCAGGGCCCCGATCTCGGTGACCGCACCGGCGCGCAGCAGGCCGACGAGCGCCTCGACCCGGTGGTTCTCGGTGACCACGTGCTGGGTGCGCCTGCGCTCGGCGCCGTCGAGCCTGGCGAGCGCGTCGTTCAGGTCGGTGACGTCGCGCAGCGCGGCCACGCCGAGCCGCTTCGCCGCGTTCTCGCACTCCCGCCGCCGCTGCGCGTACCGGCCGTCGGCGAGCTCGTGGTGCACCCCGGTGTCGATGATGAGGAACCGCATCCCCGCCTTGGCCACGTCCAGCGGCACGTTGCGGTGGCCGAGCGAGCGGCAGTCGAGGAAGAGCGCGTGCCCCTCGGTGCACAGCGCCGAGGCCGCCTGGTCCATGATCCCGCACGGCATGCCGACGAACTCGTTCTCCGCCCGCCGGGCGAGCCTGGCGAGCTCCATGCGGTCGAGCCCCAGCCCGTACAGGTCGTCGAGGGCGACCACGACCGCGACCTCGAGCGCGGCGCTGGAGGAGAGCCCGGCGCCCCGCGGCACGTCGCCGTCGAGCACGAGGTCCGCGCCGCCCACCTCGTACCCGGCGTCCCGCAGCGCCCACACCGCCCCGGCGGCGTACCGGACCCAGCCCTCGGCCCGGTCGAGGTCGTCGAGGACGTGCGCCTCGCCGGGGGCCTGCAGCGAGCGGATCGTCACGGTGCGGTCCGCGCGCCGCGCCGCCGCGACCGATACCCCCCACGGGAGCGCGAACGGCAGCACGAAGCCGTCGTTGTAGTCGGTGTGCTCACCGATCAGGTTGACCCGGCCGGGCGCCCGCCAGATCCCTTCGGGGGCGCGGCCGTGGGCTTCCTGGAAGACGTCGGCGACCTGCATGACGCGGGACCCCTCCTGCCTCGGTGCGGTGGCTACCACTTCTCCCCGGTGATGCGCTCGTAGGCCTCGATGTACCGGTTGCGGGTGATCTCCACGATCTCCGGCGGCACCTCGGGCGCGGGCTCGGTCTTGTCCCACCCGGTGCTGAGCGCCCAGTCGCGCAGGTACTGCTTGTCGAAGGCGAACTGCGGGCCGCCCGGCCGCCAGTCCTCGGCGGGCCAGAACCGGGAGGAGTCGGAGGTGAGCAGCTCGTCGCCGAGGGTGAGCACGCCGTCCTCCGACCAGCCGAACTCGAGCTTGGTGTCGGCGACGATGATGCCGCGCTCGGCCGCGATCGCCGCGCCCCGCCGGTAGATCTCCAGGGTGAGCCGCCGCAGCTCCTGGGCGACCTCGGCGCCCTCCTGCGCGGCGACCTGCTCGAAGGTGACGAACTCGTCGTGGGTGCCGAGCGGCGCCTTGGTGGTGGGGGTGAAGATCGGCTCGGGCAGCCGGGAGCCCTCCACGAGCCCGGCGGGCAGGGGAACCCCGGAGATCGACCCGTCGCGCCCGTACTCCTTCAGGCCGCTGCCCGCCAGGTAGCCCCGGGCGATGCACTCGACCGGGATCATCTTCAGCCTGCGGCAGCGTACGGCACGGCCGGCGAACTCCTCGGGCACGTCCGTGGCGGAGATCACATGGTTGGGCACGATGTCGGCGAGCCGCTCGAACCACCACAGCGACAGCCGGGTGAGCACCTTGCCCTTGTCCGGGATGGGTGTGGGAAGGATCACATCGAAGACCGACACCCGGTCCGAGGCGACCAGGATGATGTCCCCCCGGTCCTCGTAGACGTCGCGGACCTTGCCCGAGTGAATGAGCCGCACGATGCCCCCTGACTGCTTCGGCCGATACCGGCGGACCTACCCGCAGGGCAACGGTACTAGGAAGCCGGAACGGGAGGATCAGGGGCGGGCCCGCAACCGGGGAAGGCCGGGGGTTCGGGCGAGGATCCGCGGAAACGCCGAGGCCCCGGGGTCGCCCCCGGGGCCTCGTGTTGTGGCTCCCGCGATAGGACTCGAACCTATAACCTGCCGGTTAACAGCCGGATGCTCTGCCGATTGAGCTACGCGGGATCGCCACAGGCACCGCGGTTCGGGGTTCCGCCCCGCCGTGCTTGCGTTCAATACCTTAGCGCACTCTCCGGGGTGTGTGTTCCACCTATTAATGAGGGGAGGATCGTCGCCCCGCGGGTAGGGGCTCGATGCCGGAACAGCCGGTCACTCGGAGGTGGGAAGCATGCGGTATCGGGTGGTGTTCGTCGCCGGCCTGGCCGTCGGTTACGTGCTCGGCAGCAGGGCCGGGCGGGAACGCTACGAGCAGATCAAGCGGCTGGCGCAGCGGGTCGCGGACAACCCCAAGATCCAGGAGGCCGCGGGTCTGGTCGGTGCGCGCGCGTCCCGGATCGTGGCGACGGCCAGGAACCGGATCGGTGACAAGGTGCCCTTCCTCGCGGACATCGTCCCCGCGAACGGCGTCGCGTCCTCGGCCCGCACGAGCCCGGCGCCGAGGAGCGGGCGTACGGCCGCGCCGACCGGCGCGAGCGGGACGAGCGGGAGCCGAGGCGCCCCTGGCGCCTCCGCGGGCGAGGCCAGGGAGCCCGGCGCCGAGTCCTCGGACTCCGGGCCGCTCGTCACCCCGACGAGCGGCACCGCGGGCGCGACGTCGAGCGGCGTGACCGATGAGCCGGAGGCCCGTTCCGCCGACCGGCCGGACTCGGGGCAGATCGTCGCGCCGACCCCGGAGGCGGGCAAGGACTGACCCGGAGTCACACGCCGAGGCTGCGCCGTACCTCCTCCAGCGCCTGCTCGGCGAGGGCGCGCAGCCCCGGATCCCCCGGATCCAGCCCTTCGTCGAAGACGAGGTTCCACTCCAGGCCCGCGTCGTGGCCGGCTCCCCCGACGGCCCTGCGGGCGACGAGGCGCACCCCGCCCCGGTTCCCCAGGGTGACGTGACGGCTGGCGACGATCGACGCGGTGACCCGCTCCTTGATCGTCTCGGGCAGCAGCCCCGGCTCGCGCACCGCCACCCGGTGGGACGCCCCGTCCGTACCGGTCACGACGAGGACGGTCTCCACCCAGCGCGCGTGCTCCACCCGGTGCCAGGGCAGGCGCGGCCCGCCGGGCAGGTGGAGGGCGCGGTCGGTGGCGACGAGGTACGCGCCGTCGGCGGTGGCGGTGTGCGCGAGCACGCGCTCCCCCGGCTCGATCCCCAGCGCGGCGCGGGCGGCGGCGGGCAGCCGCGAACGGAACAGGCGCATGTGGCGACGCTACCCGCTCAGACCGCCATCGGCATGAGCAGGTCCAGCGTGAGCGCGGCCGAGCAGGAGAAGTCCCGGCAGCCCAGGCCGGAGCCGTCGAACGGGTCGAAGCACTCGCGGAACCCGGCCTGGCGCACCAGCCGCAGCGTCGCCGCGGTGACGCCGGCCGCGAGCGGCGCGCGCCCGTGCGTGAGCGCGCCCTGGCACACCAGCCAGTTCGCGCTCACCCAGGACGGTCCCCGCCAGTAGCGGGTGCGGTCGAACTCGGCCGCGCGCACCTCGCAGCTCGGCACCGGGTAGCCGGTGGTTCCCATGAAGCGGGGCGACTCGAGCAGGTCGATGAGCGCGTCGACCACGTCGGTGGGCAGGCCGGGGTCGAGCAGCGGCGCGAAGCCGCCCACGGTGCCCACCGGGATCGGCCCGCCGGCGCGCAGGTCGAGCGCGAGGAACCCGCGCCCGTCGTGCCACAGCCGCTCGATCAGCGCCTCCCGGATGCGCTCCGCCGCCTCCTCGTACGGCTTGGCGTCCGCCCCGGCCACCTCGGCCAGGCGGGTCATCGCCCACGTGGAGGCGAGCCAGGCGCCGTTGAACAGCGGGTCCTCCACCGCGAACGGGTGCTCGTCGCGCAGGTAGCCCGCCCGGTACCCGGCGTCCCGGTAGCGCGTCGCGAGCCACACGTACCGGTCGAGGTGGGCGTTGCCCGCCTCCGCGAACGGCAGCGCGGCGAGCGGCCGGTCCCAGGCCGGGCTGTCGTCCATGCCCGACTCCCACGGATGCACGATCGCGGCGAGTCCGCCCCCGCCGAGGTCCCGGCTGTCGGTGAGGTAGCGGTGCTGGGCGGCGAGGCGCGGCCACACCCGCCGCACGAACGCGGCGGTCTCCGCGCACGGCCGGCGCCGCCAGATCCGCCACGCCACGTACGGCTGCAGCGGCGGCTGGGTCAGCCCGGAGGTGGCGATGCCGGGCGGCGCGTCGGGGCATTCGTCCGACCGCCACACCGACGGCCCCGGGAAGTAGCCGTCGGAGCGGCCGGACCGGAACACGATGTGGGGCAGCATGCCGTCGCGCCACTGCGCGTCGAGCAGTCCGGCGAGCTCGGCGCGCGCCCGTACCGCCCGGTCGTGCCGGGCGGCGAGCCCGGCCGCCACCAGGGTGGAGTCGAGGTTCCACTGGTGCGGATAGAGGCCTGGGGCGGGGAGCGTGACCTGTCCGGTCCAGTTCGCGTCGAGCACCGCCACGGCGGCCCGCCCGAGCGCCCCGTCGTCGAGCGCGGGCCGATAGTCCATACGGCCAGTGTCGCCGCAGGCAGGGCCGCGGAACAAGGGCCGAAGGTCACGCCCTTGTGGGCGTGACCTTCGGTTTTACGCGCCGGGGTTACTCCAGGTAGTCGCGCAGCATCTGGGCGCGCGTGGGGTGGCGCAGCTTCGCGAGGGTCTTCGACTCGATCTGCCGGATGCGCTCCCGGGTCACGCCGAACTCGCGGCCGACCTCCTCCAGCGTCCGCGGGTGGCCGTCGCAGAGCCCGAAGCGCAGCTGGATGATGCGCTGCTCCCGCTCCGAGAGCGTGGAGAGGATGTCGTCGAGCTGGTCCTGGAGCATGATGAACGCGGCCGCCTCCATGGGCACCACCGCGTCGGCGTCCTCGATGAAGTCGCCGAGGTCGGAGTCCTCCTCGCCGATGGGGGACTGGAGGGACACCGGCTCCTGCGCGATGCGCTGGATCTCGACGACCCGCTCCACCGGCATGTCCATCTCGACCGCGATCTCCTCGGGGGTGGGCTCCCGGCCGAGATCCTGGTGGAGCTGCCGCTGCACCCGGACGAGTTTGTTGATCGTCTCGACCATGTGCACGGGAATGCGGATCGTCCGCGCCTGGTCCGCGATCGCCCGGGTGATCGCCTGCCGGATCCACCAGGTGGCGTACGTGGAAAACTTGTAGCCCTTGGTGTAGTCGAATTTCTCGACCGCGCGAATGAGGCCGAGATTGCCCTCCTGGATGAGGTCGAGGAAGAGCATGCCACGCCCGACATACCGTTTCGCTATCGAGACGACCAGGCGCAGATTCGCCTCGATCAGGCGCTGCTTGGCGCGCTCACCCTCCCAGACCAGCTCCTCCAGCTCCGGGGACGGATGATCGGCGGCCGATAGCCGGGCCTCGGCGAACAGCCCCGCTTCGATCGCTTTGGCGAGCTCCACCTCCTCCTCAGCGGTGAGCAGCGGCACCCGGCCGATCTCCCGCAGGTAGATGCGGACGAGATCGCTGGTCGGGGCACGTCTGCCGAGGTCGTCCTCCTCGGCGCGTAGCGAGTCGTCCTCGTTGGGCTCGAGAACCTCCACACCGTTGTCGGCGAGCATCCGCACGACGCCGTCGAGCTCGTCGGGCGGAAGCTCGGAGCGGTCGAGCGCGGCGGCCACGTCGTCGACGGTGACCCCGCCGCGTTCCCTTCCTCTCGCCATCAGATCGGCCATCCGGTCCACCGCCGGAGGCCCACTCGTTGGCAGCACCGATGCACCCACGCAACACAGTCTGCGCTATAAGTACGGCAAAACGGCAGACCCATTTTTGTCACGTGAGGTAAGACGACCACCCTTACCAAATCGAGATCCGATCAAGGTTTAATCGATCTCGAAAATGGAAAGGGTAATTTTTTACGCGCCCGTGGCGCGCTCGCGGAGCACCCGGCGCTGCTGCTCGAGCGCGACCAGCTCCCCGAACAGCCGGTTGTACTCCTGACGCTGCTCCATCGGGTTGAGCCGCTCCATGCGCGCCTTCACCTGGACCAGCACGCGCGTGACCGCCATCTCGCCGAGCCGGGCGAGCGTGGCCGAGGCGTACCGCTCCTCCCCCTCGGGCGTGACCGCGATCGGCTCGACCGCGAGCCGGGTCACCAGGGCGCGCAGCCGCTCGTCGGCGGTGGCGGCGAGCAGCCGGTCCACCCAGGGCTGCCCGCCGGGGCCGGCCGCGGCGGTGCCCCCGGCCGCGGCGATGAGCTCGTAGACGGCCGCGTACTCCGGCACGGTGAACGTTCCGGCGCCGAGCGTGTCGAACTCCGGGCCGAGCAGCGCCGGGCGCTGTACGGCGAGCTTGAGCACCTCCAGCTCGACCCGGGCGGCCGGGTTCGCCGGATCGGCCGCGGGACGGGACGGCCGGGCGGCGGCGCGGCCCGCCGTACGCCCCCGGCCCCCGCCGCGGCCGGCGGCCTCCTGCACCCGCCGCAGCACGAGCTGCTCGTCGAGCAGGCCCAGCCACCGGTCGAGGTCGACGGCGTACCGCTTGCGCAGCGCCGGGTCCTTGATCGCGGCCACGATCGGCGCGGCCGCGTCCAGGGCGGCGATCCGGCCCTCGTTGGTGCCCAGGTCGTAGCGGTTGATGGTGCTGCGGATGGCGAACGCGAACAGCGGCTCGCGGCTCGCGATCAGGTCCCGCACGGCCGCGTCGCCCTGCTTGACCCGCAGGTCGCAGGGGTCGAGCCCGTCGGGCTGGACGGCGACGAAGGTCTGGGTGACGAAGCGCTGCTCGCCGGAGAACGCGCGCAGCGCGGCCTTCCGCCCCGCCTCGTCGCCGTCGAAGGTGAAGATCACCTCGCCGCGGAACTCGTCCTGGTCGAGCAGGATCCGCCGCAGGATCTTGATGTGCTCGTCGCCGAACGAGGTGCCGCAGGTGGCGACCGCGGTGGGCACGCCCGCCAGGTGGCAGGCCATGACGTCGGTGTACCCCTCGACGATCACGGCCTGGGCGCGCCGGGAGATCTCCCGCTTGGCCAGGTCGATGCCGTACAGCACCGAGCCCTTCTTGAAGATCGGGGTCTCCGGGGTGTTGAGGTACTTGGGGCCGTCCTCGGCCTCGTTGAGCTTGCGCGCGCCGAAGCCGATCACCTCGCCGGTGATGTCGCGGATCGGCCAGAGCAGCCGCCCGCGGAACCGGTCGATCGGCCCGCGCCGCCCGTCCCGGGCGAGCCCGCCCTTGATCAGCTCGGCGGGGGTGAAGCCGCGCGCGAGCAGGTGGCGGGAGAGCGCGTCCCAGGCCTGCGGCGCGTACCCGACGCCGAACCGCTCGGCGTCGGCCCGCTCGAACCCGCGCTCGGCGAGGAACCGCCGCCCGGCCGCGGCCTCCGGGGAGGCGAGCTGCTCGGCGTAGAACTCGGCGGCGACGCGGTGCGCCTCGACCAGCCGGGTGCGCTCGCTCTGCTCCCGCCCGGGCACGTAGCCGCCCTGCTCGTAGCGGAGCTTGATGCCCGCCCGCTGGGCGAGCCGCTCGACCGCCTCGGTGAACGAAAGGTGCTCGATTTCACGGACGAAGGTGATGACGTCCCCGCCCGCGCCGCAGCCGAAGCAGTAGTAGTAGCCCCGCGACGGGGTGACGTTGAACGAGGGGGTCTTCTCGTCGTGGAACGGGCACAGGCCCTTGAGGTTGCCGCCTCCCGCGTTGCGCAGCTGGATGTGCTCACCGATCACCTCCGCGATCGGTGAGCGCTCCCGTACGAGAGCGATGTCCTCGTCACTGATGCGCCCGGCCACGCAGTGAGTGTATTGCTCCGCATGCGCCTCAGCGATGCCGTACCGCAACCAATCGGTTGTGATATCCGGTCCTATGCGGACGAACCGTCCGTTACAAAGAAGAGTTAGCGAACCGTACAGAAGTGGCGGGGGTTTCGATGCGTTCGGGGAGTGTCGCGGCCCTGGGAGGGCTGGTGCTGCTGGCGGCCGGTTGCACCGGGCCCGGTGTGCCCGGTCTCGGGGCGCCGTCGATCCCGCCGACCAACCCCGCCGCGGCCGAGTTCGACCCGACGCCGGCGCCCGCCGCCATGCCCGAGCCCGGTGACGAGGCCGCGGACGCGGAGAGCGCCGGGGAGGGCCAGGGCTTCCGCGCCAACCCGTCGGCCGCCCCCTCCCCCTCCGGCGAGCCCGCCGCGATCCCCGGCCGGGAGACCGGCGCGCCCGGCGCCACGCCGTTACCCACCCCGGGGGTGACCGGCGACGGCCCGGTCCGCATCCCGCCGCCGAAGCTGTCCGACTACACCTACGTGTTCCCGGTCCAGGGCTGCAGGGTGAGCTACACCCGCAAGCTGCTCGTGCTGCCGAAGACGACGATCTGGGCGAAGCGCGGGTGCCGGTTCGTCGCCCCGGTCGACGGCACGGTGCACGAGGTGAACACCGTGGACCGCTGGTCGCCCGCGACCGACCGGGGCCAGGACCGGGAGGGCAGGTTCGTCTCGATCATCGGCGTCGACGGCGTGCGCTACCTCGGCGGCCACCTCGACTCGGTCGCCAATGGCATCAAGCCGGGCATGAAGGTGAAGGCCGGGCAGGTGCTCGGCCGGGTCGGCAACAGCGGCAACGCCGCCGGCCAGGCGCCGAACCTCTACTTCGCCGTCTCCTGGGAGGCCCCCGCCGACTACTGGTGGGTACGGCGCGGCATGGTCAAGCCGTGGAACTACCTCGACGCCTGGTACGACGGCAACCGCACCTACTCGCCGCGCAAGGAGATGCTCGCGCTGCGCAAGCGCCTCGGCGCGACCCCGCCGTGCACCGTGCTGTGCGCGAGCAAGCAGCAGCCGGTGCGGTCCCGGCCCACGCCGCAGCCGACCACGAAGCCCAAGCCGAAGCGGACCAAGAAGCCCGAGGAGATCATCCTCACCCCGCAGCAGCAGTGACCGGCGGGGTCAGACCTCGGCGAGCGGCACCTCGGGGTCGGCGAGCCGCTTGGCGTCCACCGACCGGCCGGCGCGGATCATCTCCTGCAGGTCCGCGACGACCTCCCAGACGTTGACGTTCATCGCGGCGATCACGGTCCCGTGCCGCAGCCAGAACGCGATGAACTCCAGGTCCTCGGCAGAGCCGCGGTAGACGATCTCGTCGTGCCCGGTGATGTCGCCGCTGAACTCCATGCCGAGCTCGAACTGGTCGCTGTAGAAGTACGGCACGCGGTCGTAGACGACCTGCTCGCCGAGCATGGCCCGCGCCGCCGCCGGGCCGCCGTTGCGCGCGTTCGCCCAGTGCTCGACCCGGATGTGCCGCCCGAGCAGCGGGTTGTACGACCGGGCGACGTCCCCGGCGGCCCAGATCGCCGGGTCGCTGGTGCGCAGCGACGCGTCGGTGACCACCCCGTTCTCGACCTCGAGCCCGGCGTCCCGGGCGAGCTCCACGTTCGGGGTGACGCCGATCCCGGCCACCACGGTGTCGGCGGGCAGCACCTCGCCGGTGGACAGCACGACCTCGCGCACCCGGCCCGGCGCCAGGCCCCGCCCCGCGACCTGCCCGTCCTCCGCGCCGGGCCCGGCCTCCGCGCCGCGCAGCTCGGTGACCGCCGCCCCGAACCGGAACCGCACGCCGTGCCGCTCGTGCAGCCGGGCGAAGATCCCGCCCACCTCCTGCCCGAGCACCCGGTAGAGCGGGGCCGGGTCGGGCGACACCACTGTCACCTCGCACCCGGCCTGCCGCGCCGCCGCGGCGGTCTCCAGCCCGATCCAGCCCGCCCCGGCGATCACCACCTCGCCGCCGCGGGCGAACGCCTCGCGCAGCGCCTGGCTGTCGGCGATCGTGCGCAGGTAGTGCACCCCCTCCAGGTCCGCGCCCGGCACGTCGAGCCGCCGCGGCGTCGCCCCGGTGGCGAGCAGCAGCCGCTCGTACGGCAGCGCCGACCCGTCGGCGAGCAGCACCCGCCGCGCCGCCCGGTCGATCGCGGTCGCGACCGTGCCCAGCCGCAGCTCGACGCCCTGCTCGCCGTACCAGCCGGGCTCGTGCACGTAGACCGAGCTCAGCTCGGCGGTGCCCTGCAGGTAGCCCTTGGACAGCGGCGGCCGCTCGTACGGATGCTCCTCCTCGGCCCCGACGAGGACCAGCTCGCCGGTGTAGCCCTCGGCCCGCAGGGTCTCGGCGGCCCGCGCCCCGGCGAGCCCGGCCCCGATGATCACAATCGCCATGCCCGCTCCTCATCTCCTCGACGCGTCGCGCAGGTGCCGATGCCAGGCCACGGCCGAGGTGTCGGTCAGCGACGCGAGTTGGTCGATCACCACCCGGAGGCGCGCGGCGTCGTCCGGCGCGTCCAGGAACGCCTGCCGCAGGGCGGGCTCCAGCGTCGCCGGGGCGTCCCGCATGATCAGGTGCGCGAGCTCGGCGAGCAGCTCGCGCTGCCGCGCCCGGTTCGCGTTGTGGTCCTCGCGGGTCATCACGTAGTGCACGGTGACGCCCTTGAGCAGCACGCACTCGAGCCGGGTACGGCGCGGCACCACGAGGTCCCGCCCTCCGGCCTCCAGGGTGGCGACCTCGGCGGCCCGGCAGAACCGTCCGATCAGGGCGCTGGTGAGGCTCTTGAGCGCGACCAGGCGGGCGAGCCCGCCGTCGGCGGTGCGGCCGGGCCAGATCGGGTCGGTCACCAGCCGGGTGAAGGTCTCCTCCAGCTCGTTGAGGTCGGCCCCGGCGAGCTCCCGGCCGTACCACTCGAGGGTGCGCAGGCACACCTCGTGCCGCTCGGCCGGGTCGGCGAGCGCCTCGAGGGTCACGTGCCCCGAGTGCAGCGCGTCCTCCAGGTCGTGGACCGAGTAGGCGACGTCGTCGGCCCAGTCCATCACCTGCGCCTCGAAGCACAGCCTGCCCTCGGGCGACCCGGCCCGGAACCACTCGAACACCGGCAGGTCGTCCTCGTAGACGCCGTACGGCCCGGTGCCGCCCGGGCGGCGGGACCGCGGCCAGGGGTACTTGCAGCTCGCGTCGAGGCTCGCCCGGGTGAGGTTGAGCCCGGCGCTGCGCCCGTCCTCGGTGAGCACCTTCGCCTCCAGGCGGGTGAGCAGGCGCAGGCTCTGCGCGTTGCCCTCGAAGCCCCCGCAGGGCGCGGCGAGCTCGTCGAGCACGATCTCGCCGTTGTGCCCGAACGGCGGGTGCCCGAGGTCGTGGGCGAGGCAGGCGGTCTCCACCAGGTCGGGGTCGCAGCCGAGCGTCTTGCCCATCTCCCGGCCGATCTGCGCGCACTCCAGCGAGTGGGTGAGCCGGGTGCGCGGGATGTGCCGGCCCTGGTCGATCACGTCGCCCGGGCCGACCACCTGGGTCTTCGCCGCGAGGCGGCGCAGCGCCGCGCTGTGCAGCACCCGCGCCCGGTCGCGCTCGTACGGACTGCGCGCCGGATTGCCCGGCGGCTCGGGCACCCAGCGAGCCTGCCGGAACGCGGCATCCTGCCCGTTTCGCTCGACGTAACGCCTCATGGGAGAAGGTGTCTTACCCACCACCGGACGTCACAAAGCGCCGGGGCGCCGATCGCTCGTCGCGATCGACGCCCCGGCCGGATGTGAGCGAACGACGGTCAGCGAGTGTCGGACCCCGCCGCCGCGCAGGCCGCCCGCCCCGCCTCGAGGCGGGCGATCGGCACCCGGAACGGCGAGCAGGAGACGTAGTCGAGCCCGATCTCGTGGCAGAAGTGCACCGAGTCGGGGTCGCCGCCGTGCTCGCCGCAGATGCCGAGCTTCAGGTCCGGCCGGGTCTTCCGGCCCTCGTCCACGGCGATCCGCATGAGCCGGCCCGGGCCCTCGCGGTCGAGCGTCTCGAACGGGGAGACGCCGAACACGCCGAGGTCCAGGTACCGGGAGAAGAACGACGCCTCCACGTCGTCGCGGGAGAAGCCCCAGGTCATCTGGGTGAGGTCGTTGGTGCCGAAGGAGAAGAACTCGGCCGCCTCGGCGATCTGGCCCGCGGTGAGCGCCGCCCGCGGCACCTCGATCATGGTGCCGATCAGCGCGTCCACGCCGACCTCGCGGAGGATGCGCTCGGCCTCCTCGCGCACGATCTCCAGCTCCTGGACCGAGCCGACGAGCGGGATCATGATCTCCGGCCGCGGGTCGCCGCCCTGCCGCTTGCGCTCGGCCGCCGCCTCGGCGATCGCCCGCACCTGCATCGCGAACAGGCCGGGGATGACGAGGCCGAGCCGTACGCCGCGCAGGCCGAGCATCGGGTTCTGCTCGTGCAGCCGCTTGACCGCCTCGAGCAGCCTGCGGTCCTTCTCGCTCGCCTGGTCCCCGGCGAGCGCGACCTTGACCGACAGCTCGGTGAGGTCCGGCAGGAACTCGTGCAGCGGCGGGTCGATGAGCCGGATGGTCACCGGCAGGCCGTCCATCGCCTCGAGGATGCCGATGAAGTCCTCGCGCTGCAGCGGCTCGAGCGCGTCGAGCGCGGCCTGCCGCTCCTCGTCGGTGGACGCGAGGATGAGGTCCTCCACGAGCTTGCGCCGCTCGCCGAGGAACATGTGCTCGGTACGGCACAGCCCGATGCCCTGCGCGCCGAACCGGCGGGCCCGGGCCGCGTCCTCGGGGGTGTCGGCGTTCGCCCGCACGGCGAGCCGCCGTACCGAGTCGGCGTGGCCGAGGATGCGGTCGACGGCGGCGACGAGCTCGTCGGAGGTGTCGCCCTTGCCCTCGAAGTACTCCACGACCGCGGACGGCACGACCGGGACCTCGCCGAGGTAGACCGCGCCGGTGCTGCCGTCGATGGAGATCACGTCGCCCTCGTTGACCACGACGCCGCCGGGGGCGGTGAACCGCCGGTTCTCGAGGTCGACGTCGAGCTGCTCGGCGCCGCAGACGCAGGTCTTGCCCATGCCGCGGGCGACGACGGCGGCGTGGCTGGTCTTGCCGCCGCGGCTGGTGAGGATGCCGCGCGCGGCGATCATGCCGCCGAGGTCGTCGGGGTTGGTCTCGCGCCGCACCAGGATGACGTCCTCGCCGGCGGCGGCGAGCTCCTGGGCGCGCTCGGAGGAGAACACGGCCTTGCCGACGGCGGCGCCGGGCGAGGCGTTCATGCCCTTGGCGATCGGGGTGTGGCCGCTGGCGTCGAACCGGGGGAACATGAGCTGGGCGAGCTGGTCACCGGTGACCCGCGTGACCGCCTCGTTCATGTCGATCAGGCCCTGGTCGACGAGCTGGGTGGCGATGCGGAACGCCGCGGCCGGGGTGCGCTTGCCGACGCGGGTCTGGAGCATCCACAGCTTGCCGCGCTCGATCGTGAACTCGATGTCGCACAGGTCCTTGTAGTGGTTCTCCAGGATCTCCATGATCCGCAGGAGCTCGTCGTAGGAGCGCTTGTCGATGCGCTCGAGCTCCTGCAGCGGCATGGTGTTGCGGATGCCGGCGACGACGTCCTCGCCCTGGGCGTTCTGCAGGTAGTCGCCGTACACGCCCTGCTGGCCGGTGCTCGGGTCGCGGGTGAAGGCGACGCCGGTGCCGGAGTCCATGCCGCAGTTGCCGAAGACCATGGCGCACACGTTGACCGCGGTGCCGAGGTCGGCGGGGATGCGCTCCTGGCGGCGGTAGAGCACGGCGCGCGGCGCGTTCCACGACTCGAACACCGCGCGGATCGCGAGGTTCATCTGCTCGCGCGGGTCGGCCGGGAAGTCCTTGCCGGTCTGCTCGCGGACGATGCCCTTGAAGGTGTCCACCAGCCCGCGCATGTCGTCGGCGTCGAGGTCGAGGTCGCTGGTGGTGCCCTTCGCCCGCTTGACCTCGTCGATCGCGTGCTCGAACAGGTCGCCGTCGATGCCGAGCACGGTCTTGCCGAACATCTGGATCAGGCGGCGGTAGGAGTCCCAGGCGAAGCGCTCGTTGCCACCGGCCTGCTTGGCGAGCCCGTGCACCGACTCGTCGTTGAGGCCGATGTTCAGCACCGTCTCCATCATGCCGGGCATCGAGAACTTCGCGCCCGACCGCACGCTCACCAGCAGGGGGTCGGCGGGGTCACCCAGGCGCCGGCCCATGGCACGCTCCAGGTCGGCCAGGTGCTGGGAGATCTCGTCCTGCAGCCCGTCCGGCTCCCTGCCGTCTCGGAGATAGGCGCGGCAGGCCTCCGTGGTGATGGTGAAACCGGGGGGCACGGGCAGACCAAGGTTGGTCATTTCCGCGAGGTTGGCACCTTTGCCACCAAGCAGGTCTTTGAGATCCTTGTTGCCTTCGGTGAAGTTGTAGACGTACTTGGGCACGACAGCTCCTCCCGCGACCGCATGGCGTTTCACCGCCCTGCCCACGGGACTCTACCTATACCGAACCACATGAAACGCCACTGGCTCGCTCACACTACGTTCAACCAGGTTGATACCCAGGTAGCGGTCTAATCCAATCCTTATCAGGAGAAACTAAAGTGATTTCTGCCACAGACTGGCAAATGGTATAAACCAGTGGTTCACACCAATGGTTCATACCAATTTCCGGAGCGATTACCGGGCGGCGGATCGGCGGCCTCCGGATCCAAAACAGGCCGCACCCTGGATTGTTTCGCCGTCCCACTATTCGGACGGTTTACGCCGTGGAAACCTCCGGACCGTTGAACGGACGCTTCGCCGGACCCGGCCCAGGCCCGGTCGGCGGCCCACCGGCGGAGCCATGGCACCCCGAAGGCGGCCTCGAGCGGCCGCTCCACTCACCCGTCCGGCCACAAAACGGGCGGGCGCCACGGACCTCTCGCGTCCGTGACGCCCGCCCAGGGAGCGTCGTCGTCACGCCCGGCCCCCGCTGCGGTGACCGCGGCCCTCCGGCCGTGAACGCCCAAGACCGGTCTCCTCGCCGGGCCCGGCCGCCCGCACGCCGTTGTGGCGGGCGTTCCCCTCCGGAGGCCCGGCTGCGACAGGCGCGACTCCGACGACGTCCGGCAGGTACGCCGCCCACGCCGGCCGCACGAGGACGGCGTTCGCGGTGTGACCGTCTCGAGCGGCGCCCTCCCGGCGTTCGCCGGGCGGCGGTCAGCGGGTCGCGGCGATGCAGTCGAGCAGGGCGAGCTCGTCGGCGCTCAGCTTGATCGCGCCCGCCGCGACGTTCTCCTCGAGGTGGGCGACGTTGCCCGTGCCCGGGATGACGAGGACGTGGTTGCCGCGGTGCAGGGTCCAGGCGAGCCGGATCTGGGCCGGGGTCGCGCCGTGCGCCTTCGCGACCTGGGCCACCTCGGCCTCACCCCGCGTGTCGGCCTCGCCGTACGGGACGGCGCCGGGAACCGAGGCCGCGATGCTGAAGAAGGGCACGAACGCGATGCCGTGCTCGGCGCACAGGTCGACCAGCGCGTCGTCCGCCCGCTCGGTCAGGCCGTACCGGTTCTGCACGCAGGCCACCGGCGAGATCCCCATCGCCTCGGTGAGCTGCTCCGCGGTGACGTTGGAGATCCCGAGGTGCCGGATGAGGCCCTGCTCGCGCAGCTCGGCGAGGGCGCCGAAGTGCTCGGCCACCGAACCGGGCTCCTTGCCCAGCCCGGCGCCCCAGCGCAGGTTGACCAGCTCGAGGTGGTCGAGCCCGAGCTGCCGGATGTTCTCCTCGACCTGGGCGCGCAGCCGGTCCGGCCGTACGAACTCGAGCCCGCCGTCCGGGGACGGCCCGGGCCCGACCTTCGTGGCGATCACCAGGTCCTCGGGGTACGGCTGGAGCGCCGTGCTGATCAGCTCGTTTGCCGAGCGGGTGGGCAGGAAGTAGAAGGCGGCGGTGTCGATGTGGTTGACGCCGAGCTCGACGGCGCGGCGCAGCACGGCGATCGCCTCGGCGCGGTCCCTGGGCCTCGGGTCCCCGAACCTGCCGGGCAGCCGCATCGCGCCGAACCCGATGCGGTTGACGGTACGGTCGCCGAGCCGCCAGGTGCCCGCGGCGGCGGCGTTCGGCGTGCCGGAAGAGCCGGTGCGTGGAAGCGTCATGTCTCCCAGCCTGCGGACGCGGCCGCCGCCTGTCCGGGAACGGCAGCAAGCTGCCAACTTCGCCACGATCCGCCCAGGACGCGCAGAATCGGTGGTGTGGCGACGAGCGATGGGTTCACCGGGCTCACCCAGGTGAGCCGATCGATCACGATCGTGCGCGGCGAGGAGGAGCTGTACCGGCGCACGGCCCACCTGTTCACGGCCGCCACCGACCTGGCCTGTGCCGCCGCCGGCCTGGCCAGCTGGGTCGGGGACCACCGGTCGGAGGAGTTCGCCGAGGCGGCCGCGGCGCGCCGGGGTGAGAGGCGGATCCGCAAGCTGTACCCGGCCGGGCTGCTGCTCGACCCGGTGGCCGCGCGCGAGCTGGCCCGCCGCCGCGACCGGATCGGCGCGGAGATCCGCGTCACCCCCGACGAGATCAACGAGACGATCGTCATCGACCGCAGGCTGGTGATCCTCGCGGGCGACCGCAGGTCCGGCCCGCGCGGCTACAGCGTGATCACCCAGCCGGAGATCGTGCAGGGCGTGCTGTCGCTGTTCGAGACCGCGTGGCGGTCGGCGGTCGACCTCGCCGTCTACAACGCCCGGGTCGCCGAGATCCGCCAGATCGCGCCGGCCGTACTCGACCTGCTCAGCGAGGGCGTGAAGGACGAGACCGCCGCCCGCCGCCTCGGCCTCGGCCTGCGCACCTACCGGCGGCGGGTCGCCGAGCTGATGGCCGCGCTCGGCGCGGAGTCACGCTTCCAGGCCGGCGTCCGGGCCCGCGAGCTCGGCCTCGTCTAGCGCGTTCCCAGGCTCCCGGCGTACGGCCCGCCACCCGCGGGCCGACCCCGTGGGAAAGGCGACGGGGCCGGAGAGAGGGCGACCGCCCCCGCCTCCGGCCCCGTCGCGCGTACGTCCGTGTGTCGCGCCGCGGCGAACCTAGTCGTCGAGCCGCTCGCGCAGGTACTTCTCGACCTGGTCGATCGAGATGCGCTCCTGCTGCATCGAGTCGCGCTCGCGAACGGTCACCGCCTGGTCCTCGAGCGTCTCGAAGTCGATCGTGACGCAGTACGGCGTGCCGATCTCGTCCTGGCGGCGGTACCGGCGGCCGATCGCGCCCGCGTCGTCGAACTCGACGTTCCAGCGGCGGCGCAGCTTGTTGGCGAGGTCACGCGCCTTCGGCGACAGCTCGGGGTTGCGCGACAGCGGCAGCACGGCGGCCTTCACCGGGGCGAGCCGGTGGTCGAGCCGCAGCACCGTGCGCTTCTCCATCTGGCCCTTGGCGTTCGGGGCCTCGTCCTCGGTGTAGGCGTCGACCAGGAAGGCGAGCACGCACCGGTCGACACCGGCCGCGGGCTCGATGACGTACGGGACGTACCGCTCGCCGCTCTCCTGCTCGAAGTACGACAGGTCCGCCCCCGAGTGCTTGGAGTGCGTGGAGAGGTCGAAGTCGGTGCGGTTCGCGATGCCCTCGAGCTCGGCCCACTCGCTGCCGGCGAAGTTGAACCGGTACTCGATGTCGACGGTCCGCTTGGAGTAGTGGGACAGCTTCTCCTTGGGGTGCTCGTAGAGCCGGAGGTTGTCCTTGTTGATGCCCAGATCGACGTACCAGCGCATGCGCTCGTCGATCCAGTACTGGTGCCACTCCTCGTCGGTGCCGGGCTTGACGAAGAACTCCATCTCCATCTGCTCGAACTCGCGGGTCCGGAAGATGAAGTTGCCCGGCGTGATCTCGTTGCGGAACGACTTGCCGATCTGACCGATGCCGAACGGGATCTTCTTGCGCGACGACTGCTGGACGAGAGCGTAGTTGATGAAGATGCCCTGCGCGGTCTCCGGCCGCAGGTACGCGAGACCCGACTCGTCCTCGACCGGGCCGAGGAAGGTCTTCAGCAGGCCGTTGAACATGCGCGGCTCGGTGAAGGCGCCCTTCGTGCCGCAGTTCGGGCAGGTGAGCTCGGTGAGGCCGCCCTCCGGCTTGCGGCCGTGCTTGGCCTCGTACGCCTCCTCGAGGTGGTCGGCCCGATACCGCTTATGACAGGAGAGGCACTCGGTGAGCGGGTCGACGAACTCCTTGACGTGACCGCTCGCCTCCCACACCTCGCGGGCGAGGATGACCGAGGAGTCGAGACCGACGACGTCCTCCCGCCCCTGCACCATGGCCTTCCACCACTGGCGCTTCACGTTGTTCTTGAGCTCGACGCCGAGCGGGCCGTAGTCCCAGGACGCGCGCAGTCCTCCGTAGATCTCGCTCGACGGATAGACGAGGCCGCGGCGCTTGGCGAGGCTGACGATCGTGTCCATCACGTCGGTACGGCGTGCCATCAAGATCTCCATCCGGCTGGCGGTCGGGGTTGGTTTGCGTCGAATTCAGCGAGCATCATGGCGGGACGACCCTGGCGTCACCTGCTCGATCCTCAGACCCCTAGCCTAGGGGAATTCGCATGATGCCCGCGGCCACATTACTAGCCGCACACCGCGCCGGGCGCGGCTCCGCGCCGGTCACGACCCCGACACGACCTCGAAGGCGCCGGGCTCGTTGATCATAAGCGACATCATGGGATACATCGCCATCCGAGCGGCCGACAGCGCCCGCCGGTAATATCCGGCGCCCTCCCATTCACTGACGATCGCCCACAGCCCCGGCTCGTCCACCGCGCGCCCCACGCGCCCCGCCCGGTACCCGGGCTGCGCCGCGAACACGTCGAGGATCTCCTGCGCGTGCTTGCCGAACTCCTCGGCCCGCGCCTCGGGAACCGAGTACCGGATGACAGCGAACATGCCCCCAGAATCCCACGTCCCGCCACCCGCTCATGCCATGCCCACGCCCGACGACCGGCGTGCTTTCGGGTACGGCCCGGCGCGCCCCGCCGGCGATGGCGTCCGCTCCCCGCAGTCGGCGGTCCGGGGAACCACCAGGCCGGTACGGGATTCAGCCGCGCCACCCACCGGCGCTAGGCTCGGCTCGTGGCGTCCAAGCACGATTCCGACCCCTCGGCGCGACGGCCCGCGCACCCGCTCGCCAAGCAGCCCGCGCCGGGCCGTAACGGCCGGCGGAAGGGCCCACGGCCGCTGCCGCAGGGCGAGCAGTTCTTCACGCCGGGCGCGACCGGCCTCCGCCGCGCCGTCGAGCGCAAGAGCGCGACCCTGCTGGTCTTCCTCTACCAGCTCCCCCGCTGGATCCTGCCGATCGTCATGGTCGCCCTGCTGCTCGCCGGCCTGGTCGTGGACGACTGGCGCGGCGGCATCGCCGTACTCCCGGTCCTCGCCTTCATCCTCTGGCTCGCCTACCTGTCCTGGCCGTCCCTGGGCACGGTCGCCAGGCTGATGCGCGTCGCCCTCGGCGCCTTCGTCACCCTCCTCGCCCTGGACCGCTTCGGGTTGTTCTGAGCCCGCGGCGGGTTACCGGAGATCTCGCCGGTACGTCAGCGATCGCGACCCGCCTCATCCGCGGTGAGCAGAAGCTCGGCCCAGACCGCGTGGCCCACGACGGGGTTGCCGCATACGCCGGTCCGGTACGCGAGTTGGCCGACGCCGTACAGGCCGTACCCGTGCTCCTTGAACGAGGCGAGGGCGGCCGATGATCGGGTGAAGGTGGGCCGTCCGCCTCCCCCGCGGTCGTACACGACGATGCGGGCGACATCGCCGGCCCGGTGCAGCTCCAGGACGTACGTCCCGCCGTCCTCGCCCGACCGGGTGTGCCGTACCGCGTTGGCCGCGAGCTCACCGGCGACCCAGGCGGCGTCACCGGCCCTCGCGGTGTCGTCGAGGAACAGGCGGGCCAGCGCCCGCGCGTCCGCCCCCCGCCGGGCCGTACCCGGGAACACCTTGCGCCACGTGACGATCTCGCCGACGTGATCGCCGCGGCCGAGCGCGGCCCAGATCCGTTCCGGGCACGGCTCGGGGAACGCCGGGCTCTGTGGCACGTCGTCGCGGTCTTCGAGATCGCGCACCTCGGAGAGGGAGGAGTCGGGGAGGCGGGACACGTGGAACGCTCCTTCGCTTCGATCGGGAAGTGCCGCCTCAGAACCCTGGCGTGACGGGCCGGCCGCATGCACTCCCTGCCGCCACCGCAGGACCGCCCCCAGGCACAGGCACGCCGAGCTGGGCGAACGCCCGCGGCGACGGCGCCGCGCCCCACCGGCCGTGAGCGGTCCTATCCGTTTGATCGACCAGAGCGTGACCGTCGCCATACGATCCGTCACACCTGCTGGTGACAGGCGGTTGCCGAAGGAGGCTCGGATGTCCGGTCAGGACTATCGGACGTTGCTCCGTTGCCGGTCCTGGAGCGAGCGGCTGCGGGCCAAGGGGTTCACCTGGGACCAGATCGCCGAGGTGCTGGCGCTGAACCACCCGTTCAGCCCGCTGCGGCTGTACCGGCTCGCGCACGGCCGTACCGCCTCGGACGTGGTCGACGAGTTCAACGCCCTCGACCCGGCCGGTACGGCGTCGCTACGCGAGGGCCGCCTGCTGGACTTCGAGCGCTGGCCGGCCCGCGGCCGGCGGCCCACCAGGCGGGTCCTGGTCGTGCTGGCCCGCATCTACCAGACCGCCGCCCGCAATCTGGTGACCCAAGCCGTGCTGGCCACCTACACGCCGTACGACCGCGATGTCATCGAACAGACCGACTTTCGTCACCTCGACCCGCACCAGGCCCTTTCCCCCTGTCCCACCGGGACGGCGAATGTCAGCATGAGGGACAGGACGGCAGCCCGGCCGGGCCAGGACACCGCGGTCCTGAGCGTCGCGGCGTGCGGTGAGCTGCTGCGGGCCGTCACCACCGAGGAGGACGACATGCAGCGTCGGGAGCTCCTGTTCGAACTCTCCCTCGCCCTGGGCGGCCTCCCCGCCCTGCACCTACTCCGCCACCTCACCCCTGATGAGGAAAGCCGCCTCGCCCGCGCCGTACACGGCCAGGGGCGCGTCGACGCCGCCACCGTCGCCACCATCGAGAAGCTCACCGCCCGCTGCCGCCGCCTCGACGACACCTACGGCCCCGCCAAGGTCCTCCCCGTCGTCGAAGCCCAACGCGACCTGGTCGCCCGCCTCCTCAAAACCCACACCCTCCTCCCCAACCTCCGCACCCGCCTCGTCCACGCCTACGCCGAACTCGCTCAGCTCGCCGGCTTCCTCCGCTTCGACCAGATGGACTACGCGAGCGCGGACCAGTCCTTCGCCAGCGCGCTCGGCGCCGCCCTGGAATGCGGCGACGCGGTCCTCACCGCCTACGTCCACCTCTGGCGCAGCGAGATGACCAGCTTCGCGAACCAGTACGCCAAGGGCCTCGACCACGCCCTGGCCGCGCAGAGCTGGGCCCGCCGGAGCAGCAGCAACCTGGTCCGCGCACTCAGCGAGTACGCCGAGGCGGTCGCCCTCGCCCGCACCGGCGATGCGACCGGCGGCCTCCGCAAACTGGACCTCGCGAACCAGTGGGCGGCCAAGCCGACACCCCACGAACCGCCCTACCTGTACTGGGTGACGGAATCCGGCGCGATGGAGGGCTCGACCTGCTTCGTCTACAACATCGTCGGCCGCCCCAAGGAAGTGCTCTCAATCACCAAGGCGCGACAGCCCAAGGACGGATACCGGCGAGAAGGAGCCTTCGACCTGATCTACCAGGCCGTCGCCCTCACCCACCTGAAAGAGATCCCCGAAGCCGCCACCAAACTGTCGGCCGCCATCCCCTTGATGCGCAGCCACAGCTCCGCCCGCCTCAGGCACCGCTTCACCGAGGCCCGCGCGCTGCTCAACCCTTGGTCGAACAATGTCTACGTTCGCGCCCTGGACGATCAGCTCAGACTCTCCAATGCAGGAGCAGAAAACGTTTGACACGATTGTCTGTAGCCCGTGCCGGAGCGAAGGTTCAGCAGGATCTGGCCGTCTCGTTCGAGGACGACGTGGACGTCAACGGTGATTGGTACCGCCGTCGCATGGCATGCCTCCTGCTACCGGGTCGCCGCCGCGTGACCATAGCCTCGCCGAGCCGTGGACGCCCGCCCGGACGACGGCTTGCGGGGAAATGTCACCCGTGGGAGCCAGCATGGCGGGGCATCCCTTACGGCGAGCGGTCAGCCGACCTGTCCGGTCGGGTTCCAATGGCGCTGAATCCCATGCTCAAGGGCAGGGCGTCCGGACCGGCCCCATATGAAGGGTTCGATATCAGAGGCGGCCTCAGGCCGGCACCCTGCATACCTCCCGCATTGCGCGGTCACGGCCGTCTTGGCGCATAAACGCCGACGCACCCCGGCAGTGCCAGCGAAAGTTACAAGGTTCGTCGTACGACTTCTCGGGGGCGGAGCCCGCTACGCCCTGAAATTGCCGCACGTCGACGTTTCAAGCGCCGGGTGGTGTCGGGCCAGGCCACGCACGGAGGCCGTTGCGGAAAGCTGCCGGACGGAGAGCCGCCGATTAGAGTCGCGTCAGGGGGGCGTTCACGGGTCGGTGGTTCGCGGAGTGCGGGGAGCGCCCTTGTCGTTGAGCGGTCGGCTGCTCGATGTGCTCGGTCTCGATGCGACGTCGGAGGCCGTGTACCGTGCCCTGCTTCGGTATCCCACCTGGGGAGTGGAGGACCTGGTCGCGCACCTCGGCAGGTCCGAGTCCGAAGTGCACGCCGCGCTCGACGTGCTCGTCGGGACAGGGCTGCTGAGGCCCTCGCCCGGAGGGGCCGGGCCGTACCGGCCGGTGAGCCCGGAGAGCGGGCTCGGCTCGCTGCTCGTCCGTACCGAGGCGGAGCTGTACCGGCGGCAGCAGGAGATCGTGGCGACCCGGGAGGCGATCGCCGAGATCGCGCTCGCGTACGAGGCGATCCGTGGCGATCGGCGGGCGTCGTTCGAGCGGCTCGACGGTGCCGGCGTGGTGCGCGCGCGGTTGGAGGAGCACGTCGGCAAGGCCCGGTCCGAGTACGTGGCGTTCCTGTCGCGCGGCGGGCGGGCCGACGACATGGTGGTGACGGATCGCGCGGTCGACCGGCGGGCGCTCGAGCGGGGCGTGCTCGTGCGCCGCGTGTTCCCGGAGGGGTTTCGCAAGGACGCCGAGACGCTTTGTCACGTCCGCCGGCTGGCCGAGTTCGGCGGGTGGGCCAAGTCGTGCCCCACGCTGCCGATGTCACTGGTCGTCGTGGACCGGAAGGTCGCCCTCGTGCCGCTCGACCCGGCCGAGCCGCGGCGTGGTGCCCTCGAGGTGACCGCGCACGGGGTCGTCGCAGGGCTGTGCGCGCTGTTCGAGCAGGTGTGGGCGATGTCGGTGCCGTTCGAGGAGGCACCGGCGGACGGGAACGGGCTCTCCCAGGTCGAGCGCACGCTGCTGCGGCTGCTGCTCGACGGCGTCACCGACGAGACGGCCGCGCGGCGGCTCGGGGTGTCGCTGCGTACGGTGCGGCGCACGATGTCGTCGTTGATGAGCCGGCTCGGGGCGCGCAGCCGGTTCGAGGCGGGCGCACGGGCGGTGCAGCGCGGCTGGTTATAAGGCCCCCGGTACGGCACGGCCGGAGGCTAACGCCAGCGGGTCCGGTCCGGGGTGAGCCAGCCGAACTCGTCGGCGCTCGGGCCGCTCGGCCGGTACTCGAGGGAGACGTGGCCGGAGTAGCCGGTGGCCTCGAGGCGGGCGAGCAGGTCCGGGTACGGCAGGGCGCCGGTGCCGGGGCGGCCGCGGCCGGGGACGTCGGCGATCTGAACGTGGCCGAAGCGGGCGCCGTCGCGGTCGATGAGGGCGGCGACGTCCTCGCCCATGCGGGCCAGGTGGTAGAGGTCGGCGAGGAACGCGACGTTGGCCGCGCCGACCTCGCCGATGAGCTCGTACGCCGCGGCCGACGAGGTGATGCCGTAGCGCGGGTTGTCGTAGGTGTTGGTGGCCTCGACGAGCACGGTGATGCCGGCGCGGGCGGCGGCCTCGGCGGCGCGGCCGAGGTTCTCCACGGCGAGGCGGCGCTGGACGGCGGCGGGGACGTCCGGCTCGACGTTGCCGTAGAGGGCGTTCATGACCCGGCAGCCGAGCGTGCTCGCGAAGCCGACGGCGACGTCGATGTTCGCGCGGAACCGGGCCGAGCCGGTCGGCGAGCAGATCAGGCCGCGGTCCCCGGCGGCCATGTCGCCGCCGTCGAAGTTGAGGCCGACGAGCCGTACCCCGGCGTCCTCGATCGCGCGGCGCAGCGCGTCGAGCTCGCGGTCGGCGGGCTGTGGCCCGTCGAACGGCCACCACATCTCCACCGCGTCGAACCCGGCCCGCGCGGCGGCGGCCGGGCGCTCGAGCAGCGGCAGCTCGGTGAACAGGATCGACAGGTTCACGGCGAAACGCACGGTCAGGGCACCTCCATCACGATCCGCACCGGGCGGCCGGGCTCGGCGGCGACGGCACGCGACGCGCCCACGCACCCCGCAGCCCGCCGCGCGGCCGTACGGCGAGGCCCGCCGCAGACCGGGCCGGGCCGTACGGTTATCCACAGGCCGCGAGGGACGTGACGCGCGCAGCCCAGATCGTCGCATAGAGTCACAGGCACCCGATCAACCGGGGTGGACCTGCGAAGACGGGTGTCAAAACGGCCTGGCCGGGAAGGGGGGCCTGTCGTTCTCGCTTGGTGTACATGTCACCATTGATTGCCGACAATATGGTCAACACGACCGGCCGGGGCAGTCGTCTGCTACCAGGCGGAGAAGTTCTTGCCGAGACCGGCGAGGCTACCTAGCGTCGGGCGCACAGCCATAGAGGAAGGATGGGCATGAAGAGGAAACGACCCGAGCGCTACGAAAGACTCACCCATCCCCTGATCCGCGAGGACGGCGTGCTGCGCCGGGCCACGTGGGAGGAGGCGCTGGACAAGGCCGCCGAGGGTTTCCGGCGGAACATCGAGCGGAACGGCGTCGACGCCTTCTGCATGCTCGCCTGCGCCCGGTCCACCAACGAGCTCAACTACGTGGCGCAGAAGTTCACCCGCGTGGTGATCGGCAACAACAACGTCGACTCCTGCAACCGCACCTGTCACGCGCCCAGCGTCGCCGGCCTCTCGGCGGTGTTCGGCAGCGGCGGCGGCACCTCCTCCTACGAGGAGGTCGAGCACGCCGACGTGATCGTGATGTGGGGGTCGAGCGCCCGCGAGGCCCATCCAATCTTCTTCCAGCACGTGCTCAAGGGCATCCGCAACGGCGCCCGCATGATCGCCGTGGACCCGCGGCGCACGAGCACCGCCCAGTGGGCGGACCTGTGGCTGGGCCTCAACGTCGGCACCGACATCCCGCTCGCCAACGCGGTCGCCCGCGAGATCATCCACGCCGGGCTGGTCAACAAGACGTTCGTGGAGCGCGCCACCGAGGGCTACGAGGAGTTCGCCGCCGCGGTCGAGCCGTGGACGCTCGAGGTCGCCGAGCAGGTGACCGGGGTGCCCGCGGAGGCGATCCGCGAGCTCGCGCACGCGTACGCCACCGCCGACCGGGCGCAGCTGGTGTGGACCCTCGGCATCACCGAGCACCACAACGCCACCGACAACGTCCGCGCCCTGATCAACCTCGCGCTGCTCACCGGCCACGTCGGCCGGTACGGCTCCGGCCTGTCCCCGCTGCGCGGCCAGAACAACGTGCAGGGCGGCGGCGACATGGGCGCGATCCCCAACCGGCTGCCCGGCTTCCAGGACATCCTCGACCCGGAGGTCCGCGCCAAGTTCGAGGCCGCCTGGGGCGTGAAGATCCAGCCGCGGTACGGCCACAACCTCACCCAGATGCTCGAGGCGATGGGCGAGGGCCGGATCACCACCGCGTACGTGATCGGCGAGAACCCGGTGCAGTCCGAGGCGGACACGCTGCACACGATCAAGCGGATGAGCATGCTCGACCACCTCGTGGTCCAGGACATCTTCCTGACCAAGACCGCGCAGATGGCCGACGTGGTGCTCCCCGCCGCCGCGGCCTGGTGCGAGTCCGAGGGCACCTTCACCAACAGCGAGCGCCGCGTGCAGCGGGTGCGCAAGGCGCTCAACCCGCCCGGCGAGGCCCGCGACGACATCGAGATCATCTGCGAGATCGCGCGCCGGCTCGGCCACGACTGGCGTTACGAGAGCGCCGAGGAGGTCTGGAACGAGCTGCGCTCGCTCTCCCCGATCCACCGCGGCATGACCTACGAGCGGCTGGAGAAGCTGCAGGGCATCCAGTGGCCGTGCTACTCGGAGGACTCCCTCGAGCCGCCGTTCCTGCACGGCCGGCTGTGGGAGGAGGACCCGGCCAAGCGCGGCAGGCCCGCCCCGTTCGCGGTGCTCAAGCACTCCCCGCCGGTCGACACGCTCACCGACGAGTACCCGATCCGGCTCACCACCGGCCGCCGCCTCGACTCGTACAACACCGGCGTGCAGTCGAGCGGGTTCGACTCGCCGCTGCGCAAGGGCGAGACGATCGACCTGTGCCCGGAGGACGCCGAGCGGCTCGGGGTCCGCGAGGGCGAGAAGGTGCGCATCACCTCGCGCCGCGCCTCGGTGATCGCCCCGGTGCGGATCGACCCGGGCCTGCGGCCGGGCCTGGCGTTCATGACCTTCCACTTCCCCGACGAGGTCGACACCAACAGCCTCACCATCGAGGCGACCTGCCCCGTCGCGGGAACCGCCGAGTACAAGGCGGCCGCCATCCGGGTGGAGAAGCTCGAACCTGCACAGATCGGGTGAACTGTGGACATTCGTTTCCGTGACGTCGAACCCACCGCCGAGGAGCGCGCCGCCGTCGACGCGCTCCTCGGCCCGGCCCCGTCCGCCTGGGAGGGCGGCGAGCGCAGCGAACGCGACCTGCGCGTCGCCGTCGGCGGGCACGCCGCCCGGGAGCGCCGCGACCTGCTGCTCCCCGCCCTGCACGCGGTGAACGACCGCGTCGGGTGGATCAGCGAGGGCGCGCTCGACTACATCTGCCGCCGCCTCACCATCCCACCGGCCGAGGCGTACGGCGTGGCGACGTTCTACTCCCTGTTCTCCACCAAGCCGCGCCCGGCGGCGGTGCTGCACGTGTGCACCGACATCGCCTGCCAGGCGAAGGGCGCCGACCAGGTACGGCAGGCGGTCGAGGAGCGGCTCGGCCCGCCCGGCCTGTCCTGGCACCCGAGCCCGTGCCTCGGCCTGTGCGAGCGGGCCCCGGCCGCGCTCACCCTGCGCGCGGGCGAGACCCCCGGCTACACCGTGTACGGCCCGGCCGACCCGGAGACCGTCGCGAGCGTGGCCGAGGTCGACGAGCCGCCCGCGGAGAAGGCGGTGCCGCAGGCCGGGCAGGACGGCCTGGTCCTGCTGCGCCGCGTCGGCGTGGTGGACCCGGCGAGCCTCGACGACTACCGGGCGCACGGCGGCTACACGGCGCTGCGCCGGGCGTTCGAGCTCGGCCCCGCCGGGGTGATCCGCGAGGTGCTCGACTCCGGCCTGGTCGGCCGGGGCGGCGCGGCGTTCCCCACCGGCCGCAAGTGGCAGGCGACCGCGAGCCGGCCGGACCGGCCGAAGTACCTGGTGTGCAACGCCGACGAGAGCGAGCCGGGCACCTTCAAGGACCGGGTCATCATGGAGGGCGACCCGTACGCGCTCATCGAGGCGATGACGATCGCCGGGTACGCGATCGGCGCCTCCCGCGGCTACCTGTACATCCGCGGTGAGTACCCGCGGGCGCTGCGCCGCCTGGAGCACGCGATCGCCACCGCGCGGGCGCGCGGCTTCCTCGGCGAGCGGGTGATGGGCCAGGACTTCTCGTTCGACATCGAGATCCGCCGCGGCGCCGGGGCGTACATCTGCGGCGAGGAGACGGCGATCTTCAACTCGATCGAGGGCCGCCGCGGCGAGCCGCGCAGCAAGCCGCCGTTCCCGGTGGAGAAGGGCCTGTTCGGCAAGCCCACCGTGGTGAACAACGTGGAGACGCTGGTCAACGTCCCGGTGATCCTCACCATGGGCGCCGAGGCGTACAAGGCGATCGGCACCGGCGGCTCGACCGGCCCGAAGCTGTTCTGCGTCTCCGGCACGGTCCGCAGGCCGGGCGTGTACGAGCTGCCGTTCGGGGCGACGCTGCGCGAGCTGCTCGAGCTCGCCGGCGGCGTGCCCGAGGGCCGCACGCTGCGCGCGGTGCTGCTCGGCGGCGCGGCCGGGGCGTTCGTGCGGGGCGACGAGCTCGACATCCCGCTCACCTTCGAGGGCACCCGCGCGGCGGGCGCGACCCTCGGCTCCGGCGTGGTGCTCGTGCTCGACGACAGCGTGGAGCTGCCCGGCATCCTGCTGCGCATCGCCGAGTTCTTCCGCGAGGAGTCCTGCGGCCAGTGCGTGCCCTGCCGGGTCGGCACGGTCCGGCAGCACGAGGCGCTGAACCGGCTCCGCGCCAACGGCCGCTCCCCCGACGGCGACATCGCGCTGCTGCGGGAGGTCGGCCAGGCGATGCGCGACGCCTCGATCTGCGGCCTCGGGCAGACCGCGTGGAACGCGATCGAGTCGGCGATCGACCGGCTGGGGGTTTTCAACGCGACGCAGGGCGTCGCCGACGGCAGGGAGAGCTCGTGATGAGGGGTGTTCCGGTGGAGCCGCCGCGGCGGCTCGTCGAGATCACGGTGGACGGCGAGACCGTCCGGGTGCCGGAGGGCTCGACGATCCTCGACGCCTGCGCCTCGCTCGGCAAGGACATCCCGACGCTGTGCTACGGCGACACGCTGACGCCGAAGAACGCCTGCCGGGTGTGCGTGGTCGAGGTGGAGGGCGCGCGCACGCTCGCCCCCGCCTGCTCCCGCAAGGCCGAGCCCGGCATGGTCGTCGGGACCGACACCGAGCGGGTACGGCACAGCCGCAAGATCGTGCTGGAGCTGCTCGCCTCCTCGGTCGACCTGTCCACCACCCCGCGGGCGCAGGAGTGGATCGACGAGTACGGCGCCGACCCGGACCGGTTCGGCCCGGACGCCGAGAAGCTCGACCGCCCGGCGAAGGTCGACAACGACCTCTACGTGCGCGACTACGACAAGTGCATCCTGTGCTACAAGTGCGTGGACGCGTGCGGCGAGCAGTGGCAGAACACCTTCGCGATCGCGGTGGCCGGGCGCGGCTTCGACGCGACGATCTCCACCGAGTTCGACGCGCCGCTGCCCGACTCGGCGTGCGTCTACTGCGGCAACTGCATCGAGGTCTGCCCGACCGGCGCGCTGTCGTTCAAGTCCGAGTACGACATGCGCCAGGACGGCACCTGGGACGAGTCGCGGCAGACCCAGGTGACCACGATCTGCTCCTACTGCGGCGTGGGCTGCAACCTCACGCTGCACGTGCAGGACAACCGGATCGTCAAGGTCACCTCGCCGCACGACAACCCGGTGACCCACGGCAACCTGTGCATCAAGGGCCGCTTCGGCTTCCAGCACGTGCAGAACCTGCCGAGTTCCTCGAAGGAGGGGTAGGCCCGTGGGCAGGGTCACCGTACGCCGCAGGGTGATGCGGGTGCGGGACTCCGCGGTCTCGCACCGGGTGGACGTGCTCGCCGCCGAGGAGCCGCTGGAGATCCGGGTGAACGGCAAGCCGGTCACCGTCACCATGCGGACGCCGGGGCACGACTTCGAGCTGGCCGCCGGGTTCCTGGTGAGCGAGGGCGTGATCGCCTCACCGGACGACATCGCCGGCATGCGGTACTGCGCCGGGGCGCTCGAGGACGGGATGAACACCTACAACGTGCTCGACCTCTCCCTCGCCCCCGGCGTGCGGGAGCCGGACACCTCGCTGGAGCGCAACTTCTACACCACCTCCTCCTGCGGGGTGTGCGGGAAGGCGAGCCTGGAGGCGGTGCGGACGGTGGCCCGGTGGCGGATCGCGGACGACCCGCTGCGGCTCGACCCGGAGCTGGTGGCGGCCCTGCCCGAGCGGCTGCGGGCCGCCCAGCAGGTGTTCGACCGCACCGGCGGGCTGCACGCGGCCGGGCTGTTCGACGCCTCGGGCGAGCCGCTGTGCGTGCGCGAGGACGTCGGGCGGCACAACGCGGTGGACAAGGTGCTCGGCTGGGCCGTGCAGGAGGGGCGGCTGCCGCTGCGGTCGACCGTGCTCATGGTCTCCGGGCGGGCCTCGTTCGAGCTGGTGCAGAAGGCCGTGATGGGCGGCATCCCCGCGCTCGCCGCGGTGTCGGCGCCCTCGTCGCTCGCGGTGGAGCTCGCCGCCGAGGAGGGGCTGACCCTGCTGGGGTTCGTGCGCGGGTCGTCGATGAACGTGTACGCGGGCGAGCACCGCATCGTCGCCTGAGCGTGCGTGTGTCCGTTGCCCCGGGCCGGCCCGTCCGCGCCCGGGGCCGGACGCCGCGCGTGATCGGCCCGCCCGGACACGGCGCCGTTCGCGGGCCGTCCGGTACGGCGATGCGTCGTGTGAGAGCTGTGACGCGTACCGGACATGACGCCGTTCGCCCTGTTCAGACGGAAGGTTCCACACATCCCGTTCCGGGCATTGGGACTGTTTGTCAGGCTTGGGCCGTTTTGACAATGGTTTTCATTTTGCCCCATACTCGGAGGCGTGAAGCGTGAAACCTCCCGTCTTAGGCCCGCATTCCCCACCGTCTCCCGATCCGCGGTCGTGTCCCGCGTCGCCGCGCTGCGCCGCCCGGCCGCCGCGATCGCCGGCGGGCTCGCGCTGCTCGCGGCCGCCGCGTGCGGCTCGCCGACCGGGGCGTCCGGCGGGCCGTCGGGGGGCGAGCGGCCGAAGGTGCTCGCGGCCTTCTACCCGCTGGAGTGGGTGAGCGCGCGGGTCGCCGGGTCCGACGCCGAGGTGGGCACGCTCACCGCGCCCGGGGTCGAGCCGCACGACCTGGAGCTCACGCCCCGGCAGATCGCCGAGATCACCGAGGCCGACCTCGTCGTCTACCTCAAGGGGGTGCAGCCCGCGGTCGACGAGGCGGTCGCCGAGCACGCCCCGGACCGGTCGTTCGACGTGGCGAGCGTGGTCGGCACGATCCCCGCCGCCGAGGAGCACGGGCACGAGGAGGAGGCGGAGGGCCACGGCCACGAGGAGACCGAGTACGACCCGCACCTGTGGCTCGACCCCTCCAGGTTCGCGACCGTCGCCGCGAGGCTCGGCGACCGGCTCGCCGAGGCCGACGCCGCGCACGCCGACGGCTACCGGTCACGCGCCGCGGCGACCGCGAAGGAGCTCACCGACCTCGACAAGGAGATGAGCGACGGGCTCGCCACCTGTGCCCGCCGTACCGTCGTCACGAGCCACGCCGCGTTCGGCTACCTCGCGGAGCGGTACAGGCTCAAGCAGGTGGGCATCAGTGGCATCGACCCGGAATCAGAACCTTCGCCCGCACGCCTCGCAGAGGTGGCGAAGGTGGCGAAGCAGGAGAAGGTAACTACCATTTTCACCGAGGATCTCGTCAACCCGAAGGTGGCCGAGGTCCTCGCCGCAGAGGTGGGCGCGAAGACCGAGGTGCTCAACCCGATCGAGAGCCGCCCGGAGACGGGGGACTATCTGTCGGCGGCCCGGGACAATCTCGCCCGCCTGCGGACCGCGCTCGGCTGCTCCTGACCCGGCCGGGCGCCGACACCCAACCGATCGACCTGGACCGATCTCACGTGACATCCGTCTTCCAGATGACCGGCGGCCGGGTGACCCTCGACCGCCGGCCCGTGCTGCGGGGCATCGACCTGACCGTCTCCGAGGGCGAGGCGGTCGCGATCCTCGGCGCGAACGGCTCCGGCAAGTCCACCCTCGTCCGGGCGCTGCTCGGCCTCGTCCCGCTCTCCGGCGGCACCACCCTGCTGTACGGCCTGCCGCCGTCGCGCTTCCGCGACTGGAAGCGCATCGGATACGTGCCGCAGCGCCTCTCGGTCGGCGGCGGGGTGCCCGCGACCGTGCGCGAGGTGGTGCTCAGCGGCCGGATCGCCCGGCAGCGGCGGTGGCGGCGCACCAGCGCCGAGGACAAGGCCGCGGTCGCCGACGCGCTCGAGGCGATGGGCCTGACCGCCCGCGCGAACGACCCCGTGCACGCGCTCTCCGGCGGCCAGCAGCAGCGCGTGCTGATCGCCCGCGCGCTCGCCGGGCAGCCGGACGTGTTCGTGATGGACGAGCCGACCGCCGGGGTGGACGCGGCGAGCCAGCAGGCCCTCGCCGACGTGCTCGCCAAGCTGGTGGCGAGGGGCCGTACCGTCGTGCTCGTCATGCACGAGCTCGGCCCGCTGGAGCCGCTCATCTCCCGGGCGGTGGTGCTGCGCGACGGGGTGATCGTGCACGACGGCAAGCCGCCGCAGGCGGTCGGGGTGCACGCCCGGCCCGGCCACGACCACGTGCACCCGCACGGCCCGGCCGAGCGCGACGAGCTGCTGAGGTGGACATCGTGATGGAACTGCTCGCCTTCGACTTCATGCGGCGGGCGCTGCTCGCCGCGGTGCTCGTCGGGCTCGCCGCCCCGGCCGTGGGCACGTTCATCGTGCAGCGGCGGCTCGCGCTGCTCGGCGACGGCGTCGGGCACGTCGCGCTCACCGGCGTCGCGCTCGGCTTCCTCACCGGCACCGCGCCGGTGCTCACCGCGGTCGTCGTCTCGGTGCTCGGGGCGATCGCGATCGAGCTGGTGCGCAGCCGCGGCCGCACCGGCGGGGACGTGGCGCTCGCGCTGCTGTTCTACGGCGGCATCGCGGGCGGCGTGCTGCTCATCGGGCTCGCGCCGGGCGGCAGCAACGCCACCCTCACCTCCTACCTGTTCGGCTCGATCAGCAGCGTCACCGACCTCGACCTGTGGGTGATCGCGATCATGGCGGTGGCGGTGCTCGCGGTGGTGGCGCTGTTCGGGCGCGAGCTGTTCGTGCTCTGCCAGGACGAGGAGGTGGCCAAGGCGAGCGGGCTGCCGGTGCGGTTCCTCAGCCTGCTCATCGCGGTCACCGCGGCGCTCACCGTGGTCATCGCGATGCGCGTGGTGGGGCTGCTGCTGGTGAGCGCGCTCATGGTCGTGCCGGTGGCCACGAGCCAGCAGCTCACCCGCGGCTTCCGCGCCACCATGCTGCTGTCCATGGCGATCGGCGTGGCCGCCACGGTCGGCGGGCTCACCTCCGCCTACTACGTGGACGTCGCGCCCGGGGCCGCGATCGTGCTCATCGCCCTGGCCGGGTTCGGGGCGGCACTGACGCTGGGTAGATTCGTACGGCGAAGCCGTACACAGGAGTCCGCACCATGACGACCAGTCGCCGGCAGGCCGTCCGGAAGGTACTCGCCGCAAGCACCTCGTTCCGGAGCGCGCAGGACATCTACGCCGAGATGCGGGCGTCGGGAGCCAAGATCGGCCTGACGACGGTCTACCGCGCGCTGCAGGCGCTCAGCGACGCCGGGGAGATCGACGTGCTGCGCACCGACGACGGCGAGGCCGTCTACCGCGCGTGCGCGACGGTGAGCCACCACCACCATCTCGTGTGCCGCCGCTGCGGGAAGACCGTCGAGGTGGCCGGGCCGGACGTGGAGCGGTGGGCCGAGGCGGTCGGCAAGGAGCACGGGTTCACCGACGTGACTCACACCGTCGAGGTGTTCGGCACCTGCCCCTCCTGCGCCGAGGAGGCCAAGGCGGGCTGACGGGCCGGGCGCGAGCCGTACAGCACGCCGAGGGCGACCGCGACGCAGCCGGCGAGCTGGAGCGCCGAGGGGCGCTCGCCGAGCAACACGGCCGACAGCACCACCGTGGTCACCGGCTGGATGAGCAGGATGAGCGCGGTGAGCGCGGCGGGCTGCCGGGGCAGCGAGTAGGTGATCAGCACCCAGCCGAGCACCTGGGGGCCGAGCGCGAGCAGCAGCAGCCAGCCGTGCCCGGGCCACTCCGGGCGCAGGTCGGCGCCGCCGAACAGCGGGCTCAGCGCCGCGATCGCGACCGTGGCGACCGCGGTGGCGTGCGCGAGCGGCCCGGCGGCGCGGCGGCCGGTGCCCGACCCGGCGCGCAGCACGAGCAGGTAGGCGGCGTAGGTGAGCGAGGTGAGCAGGCCGAACAGCACGCCGAGCGCCGGGTCCTCCCCGTACGGCGCGGCGTCGAAGGCCCCGGAGATGAGCACGGCCCCGCCGAGCACCACCGGGGTGGCCACCGCGATCCGGGCCGAGGGCCGCTCGCCGAGCAGCGCCCAGGCGGCGAACGCCACGATCACCACCTGCAGGTTGCCGAGCACGGTGGCGAGCCCGGCCCCGATGTACCCGATGGACAGGTGCCAGAACAGCAGGTCGAGGGCGAAGAACAGCCCGGCGAGCCAGGCACGGCGGCACTCGCGCCACGACATCGCGCCGAGCCGCCGCCGCTCCCACCAGGCGAGCGCGGCGAGCGCGGGCACCGCGTAGCCACACCGGAACAGCGCGGATGTGGCGGGAGTGGCCTCCGAGAGACGGACGAGCGGACCGGATGTCGAGATCACGAGAGCGCCCGCCACGGCGACGAGAACGGGGATAGTCTTCCCAACAGTCGGCGTGCGGCGCATCAGGGCCACGCTAAGCCCCCGAGCGGACAGGAGTCAACATGGCCTTCAGTCATGACATGGCGCATTCGCTCGCGACCGTGGTGGAGCTGGTGAACACCGCCCCGGAGACCCACGGCGAGGAGGCGCTCTGCGACCTGTCCGACCTTGCGGACTTCCTGGCCCGCAGGCAGGTGAGCGGCATCGGCACGCTGGAGCGGCGCGACCTCGACGAGGTGCGCGCGGTACGCGCCGCGTTCCACGAGGTGTGCACCGCGCCCGACCGGGAGGGCGTGATCACCCGGCTCAACGCGCTGCTCAGCGGCACCCGGATCACGCCCCGGCTCACCGAGCACGACGGCCACCCGCTGCACATCCACTACTTCGCGCCCGGCTCGTCGGTCGCCGAGCACCTCGCCGCCGAGTGCGCGATCGCCCTCGCCTACCTGCTGGTGGAGAACGAGTGGGAGCGGCTGCGCACCTGCGCCGCCCCCGACTGCTCGCACATCTTCATCGACGAGTCGCGCAACCGGTCCCGCGTCTACTGCGACAGCCGTACCTGCGGGAACCGGATGCACGTGGCCGCCTACCGGGCCCGCCGCCGGGCCTGAGCCGAGCCGTACCGCCCGCGACCGGCCCCGGGTACGGCCCGCACCCGCCGGCGGGCGGGCACGGGCGCCGGCCGCGCCGCGGCGGGACGGCCTAGACGGGCTCGGCGCCGCCGTACCGGCGGTCGCGCTTGGCGTAGATCTCGACCGCCTGCCACAGGTCGCGCCGGTCGAAGTCGGGCCAGAGCTGGTTGAGGAAGACCATCTCGGCGTAGGCCGACTGCCACAGCAGGAAGTTGGAGATGCGCTGCTCGCCGGACGACCGGAGGAACAGGTCGACGTCCGGGATGTCCGGCTCGTCGAGGTAGCGGCGGAACGTCTTCTCGGTGATCTTGTCCGGCTTGAGCCGCCCGGCGGCGACGTCCTGCGCGATCCTGGTCGCGGCGTCGACGATCTCGGCGCGGCCGCCGTAGTTCACGCAGAACTGGAGCGTCAGCACCGTGTTGTTCTTGGTGAGCTCCTCGGCGTCGCGCAGCTCCTTGATCACGCTCTTCCACAGCCGCCCGGTACGGCCGGCCCAGCGCACCCGCACGCCCATCTCGTGGAGCTGGTCGCGGCGGCGGCGGATCACGTCCCGGTTGAAGCCCATGAGGAAGCGCACCTCCTCCGGGGAGCGCTTCCAGTTCTCGGTGGAGAAGGCGTACGCCGACAGGTAGGGGATGCCGAGCTCGATCGCCCCTTCGATCACGTCGAACAGGGACGACTCCCCCATCTTGTGACCCTCGGTACGGGGAAGCCCGCGCGCCTTGGCCCAGCGGCCGTTGCCGTCCATGACGATGGCGACGTGCCGCGGGATGAGCTCACGCGGGAGGTTCGGCGGGGTCGCGCCGGACGGATGCGGAGAAGGTGGGCGAACTGCCATCACTCGCTCTCAGACTCGTTCGACATGGCGTAGCGAGCGTATTCCGTGTTCGAGGTGCCATTGCAGATATGCGGCGATAAGGCCGCTGCATTCGGCACGATGCCGGGGCTCGGAGGCGTCCGCCGCCGCCCAGTCGCCGCGCAGCAGCGCGATCATCAGCGCGATCGTCTCCGCCGCGGGTACGGCCGCGCCCGCCGGGCGGCAGCGCGCGCACACCACCCCGCCGGCCGCGATCGCGAACGCCCGCACCGCCTGGGCGCCGCACCGGGCGCACTCGGTGAGCGCCGGGGCGTAGCCCGCCACGGCGAGCGAGCGCAGGAAGTAGGCGTCGAGCACGAGGCGCGGCTCGTGCTCGCCCGCGGCGAGCGTGCGCAGCCCGCCCACGAGCAGCAGGAACTGCCGGAGCGCCGGCTCCTTCTCGGCCACGGTGATCCGGTCGGCGGCCTCCAGCATCGCGCTGCCCGCGGTGTAGCGGGCGTAGTCGCGCACGACCGCCTCGCCGTACGGGTGGAGGGTCTCGGCCTGGGTGATAACGTCGAGGGACCTGCCGGTGTGGAGCTGGAGATCCACATGGGTGAACGGCTCCAGCCGGGCGCCGAACCGGGACATCGTGCGGCGGACGCCTTTCGCCACCGCGCGCACCTTGCCCGTGCGCTTCGTGAGAATCGTAACGATTCTGTCAGCCTCCCCCAGCTTCTGGGCTCGGAGCACGACGCCCTCGTCACGATACAGACCCACCCGGCCAGTGTACGGACCCTTGACGACGTGCTGCGCCGTACCAGGTCCGAAACAGGCGGAGACGGGGAACACCCAGGGAAGAACCACAAAGTAGGGAAGAATCGGGGATGAACTTTCGCGTGCACGGGCCTTACCGAAAGGTCACTAAACTTCTCGCTTTGGCGGACCCCCCGCTTCGATCAAACCTTTCGCCGCTGCCTGAAAGGGTGCCATGACCCGCGTGGTCCTACTGGGCTCCTCGCCCAGGCCGATCGACTCAGATATCCAGCCGGTGTCGCCCGTGCACATCCGGCTGTCGTCCTTCCCCACCGCCCCCACGGTCACGGCTCGCCTGTACGGCCAGATGGCCGCCCTCGACCCGAACCCGATCACCATCGCGAGACCGGACGAGGCCAAGTTCTACCGCCAGCTTCCCGGCCGGGTGGTGGAGACCACCGACATCGCCGAGGACCTGCGCGCGCTCGCCGACGCGATCGAGGACACCACCGAGAGCGTGCTCATCATGCCGACCGCCTCGGTGATCCACGACGAGCTCATCTACCAGATCAACAAGACCAAGCGCGGCGCGCTCGCGCTCATCGCCAAGGAGCCCCGGCCGACCGAGAGCACCGAGATCGCCGAGGGCCCGGAGCCGGGCGAGGAGATCGCCGACAACGGCGAGCCGCTCACCCCCGAGCCGCCGATCGAGGAGGCCGAGCCCGAGATCTGCAACCGCACGCTCGAGGGCCTGCCGGTACGGCTGCGCGCCGGCCGGTCCCGGGTGGTCTCGGTCGGCACCGCCTACCACGCCGTCACCCGGCCCAACGCGGTCGCCCTCGGCCCGCTGTACGTGAGCGCGAAGAACGCCCCCGTGCTCGCCGAGGCCGCGCGCGAGCTCGCCGGCCTCACCCACCTGCTCGGCCCCGAGGACGACCTCGTCCAGCTGCTCATCCTGTGCCTGGTACGGCGCGGCGTCTCCGTGGGCATCCGGGGACGCCGCGACCTTTACTACCGCCGGGTGTTCACCCAGGCCGACGCGGACGAGGCCCAGCAGATCATGGCGGGCATCGACGAGGACCGGGTGCGGCTCAACAACGCGGTCAAGGGCGCGGACGGCTTCTTCACCACGTTCTTCGTCAGCACCTACTCGCGGTTCATCGCCCGCTGGGCCGCCCGGCGCGGCCTCACCCCCAACCAGGTGACGCTGTTCTCCATCACGCTCGGCGTCGCCTCGGCGGCCTGCTTCGCCACCGGCACCCGGGCCGGGGCCGTGGCGGGAGCCGTACTCATCTACTTCGCGTTCGTGTTCGACTGCGTCGACGGTCAGCTCGCCCGGTACGCGCGCAAGTTCGGGGTGCTCGGCGCCTGGCTCGACGCGACCTTCGACCGGTTCAAGGAGTACGTGGTCTTCGCCGGCCTCGCCATCGGCGCGACCGTGGCCGGGCAGGGCGACGTGTGGACGCTCGCGCTCGCCGCGATCGCCATGCAGTCGGTCCGGCACCTGCTCGACTTCGCGTACGGCGCGGGCCACCGCCGCCGCCGCAAGGCTCCCCCGCCGCTGCCGACCCTCGACCTGACGGTCAGCGCCGACACGCCGCTGCGCGAGGCGCTCGTCCAGCGCCGCATCGAGCAGACCAACACGATCAAGAAGCTGCTCAGGTTCTGGACGAAGGCCGGCAGGTTCCGCCCGCTCTACTGGGCGCGCAAGATGATCGTCTTCCCCATCGGTGAGCGGTTCGCCGCCATCGCGATCACGGCCGCGTTCTTCGAGCCTCGCATCACCTTCCTCACGCTGCTGATCTGGGGTGGCATCGCGGCCGCCTACAGCCTGACCGGACGTCTCATGAGGTCACTCGCATGATCACGCAACCACAGACCACTCCGGTGACCACCACCCCGGACCCGGACGAGGAGCGCCTGCGCATCCAGACCGCGCGCCTCGTCTCCTACCGCGACGACGGCCCGCTCGCCGCCCTGCTGCGCGACCGGCTCGGCCCCGGCCTTCCCCCGGTCTTCACCACGCTCGTCGCGCTGGTCGCGGTCGCCGCCCTGGCGTTCACCGACACGCTCGCCGCCGGGTCCGGCCCGATCATGCTGGTGCCCGCGCTCATCGTCGTCGCCCTCGTGGTGCCGACCGTCCCCCGCGACCACCTCGGCCGCTTCGACTGGCTCGTCCCGCCGCTCGTCCGCGCCGCCGAGTTCCTCGCGATCCTCACCATCGGCCTCGCCACGGACACGCCCAAGTGGCTGCTGTTCGTGCTCCTGTACGTGATCGGCTACCACACGTACGACACGGTCTACCGCACCCGGCAGGGCATCTGGCCGCCCGCCTGGATCTTCAAGGCCGGCCTCGGCTGGGAGTGCCGCCTGATCGTCGTCGGCGCCGGCGCCGCGATCGGCCAGCTCACCATCGTCGTCGCCGTCCTCACCGCGTACCTGTTCGTCCTCTTCGCCACGGAGAGCGTCACCAGCTGGGTCCGCCTCGACAAGGCCTCCACCCAGGCCCAGGCCTCCGACGACCTCGAGGCCGCCCCCGAGGAGGCCGCCGAGCGCGCCGAGGCCGAGGCCGCCCAGGAGAAGGCCTGACCTCCACACGACAAGGCCCGACCTGCTCCCTCCCGGGAGCGGCCGGGCCTTTCTCGTCTCCGTCCCGCGTCCGGTGCGCCACACGACCGTCATCGTCGCCGCTCACGCCCACATGATCACCGCGTGCTGTGGCGTTCCCTCCGAGGTGCCCGCCTCCTGCCACGAGCAGCGCGCTTTAGAGAGCGTCAGGCGTTCTCCCGGTGGAACAGGCGGGTGCCGAGGGCCACGCCGATGACGAGGAGCGCGAGCCCGGCGAGCACTCCCCAGGCGACCGCGGCGCCGCCGTACGACCCGGAGAAGAACGCGCGCAGGGCCTCGACCACGTAGCGGAACGGCGTCAGCCGGGAGAGGACGTCCAGCCACGGCGGCGCGAGCGACATCGGCAGGAGCGCACCCGACAGCAGCATGAGCGGCACGACCGCGGTCGACGCGACCGGCGGGAAGAGCTCGTCCGGCATGACCAGAGCGATCGCGTAGGAGAGCGACGCCAGGCCCGTGGCGAGCACGACGAGCAGCGCCAGGCCGAGCAGCACCCCGGCGAGCGGGGCGCGCAGTCCGAGCGCCCAGCCGAGCGCGAGCAGCAGCGCGGACTGCACGAGCAGCACGACGACGTCGCGCAGCACCCGGCCGAGCAGCAGCGAGGTACGGCCGGCGGGGGTGACGCGCAACCGTTCCAGTACCCCGAAACGCCGGTCGATGAAGATGCCGAAACCGGCGAGCCCTGCGCTCATCAGGGCGAGCTGCACGAGCAGCCCGGGCACGAGCACGTCCCACGAGCCGACGCCGCTGCGGTCGAAGAGCGGGCCGAACAGCACCAGGAACATGATCGGCTGGATGGCGCTGAACAGGACGGAGAGTTTGCTGCGGAAGGTCGCGCGCAGATAGTGGCGCGCGAGGATCAGGGCGGTCACAGGGGTTCTCCTTCGAGACGGCGGTCCGGCCCGGCTCAGGCGGCGGTGCTCTCGCGCAGCTCGCGGCCGGTCACGTGGAGGAAGACGTCGTCGAGGGTCGCGGACGGGCCGAGCTCGGCCTTGAGGTCCGCCGGTGCGCCCTCGGCGACCACGCGGCCGTGGTCGATGATGAGGATCCGGTCGCAGAGCGCGTCGGCCTCGTCGAGGTAGTGCGTGGTGAGGAAGACGGTCATGCCCTCCCGGTCGCGCAGCCGCCGCACGTGATCCCACAGGTTGGCGCGGCTCTGCGGGTCGAGACCGGTGGTCGGCTCATCGAGGAAGAGCAGCCGTGGGTTGTGCAGCAGGCCCATGGCGAGGTCGACGCGCCTTCGCCGGCCGCCGGAGAGCACGGCGGCCGGGCGCGCCTCGACGCCGGCGAGGTCGAGCGCCCGCAGCGTCTCGGCGACCCGGTCCCTCGCCTCGGCCCGGCTCATGCCGTACAGGCGGGCCTGGAGCTCGAGCTCCTCCCCCACCTGGGCGGTGGGGGCGACGGTGTTGCCCTGGGGCACGTAGCCGATGCGGCGCCGTACCTCGGCGGGCTCGGCCACCAGGTCGTACCCGGCCACGGTGGCGGTGCCGGAGGTGGGTTTCAGCAGCGTGGTGAGCATGCGCAGGCTCGTGCTCTTGCCCGCGCCGTTCGGGCCGAGGAAACCGACGATCTCACCGGCGGCCACGTGCAGGTCGAGACCGCGTACCGCCTCGACCGTGCCCTTCCCGCCGGTGAAGGTCTTGGTGAGCGCTGTGGCGTGAATCACGTTCGATAGAGTAACACCAAATTTGGAGTCACTGAAAAATTGTGGTCACTGATAGCATGTCCGCCATGTCCGAGGAGCTGAGCCTGCGGGAGCGCAAGAAGCGGGAGACCCGGCAGCGCATCTCCGACGTCGCCATGGGTCTGTTCATGCGGCACGGCTTCGACAAGGTGACGGTCGCCGAGGTGGCGCGCGCCGCCGACGTCTCGGTGAACACGGTCTTCAACTACTTCAAGACCAAGGAGGAGCTCTTCCTCGACCGCCAGGACACCGCGGAGGAGTTCCTCGCCGACCTGGTACGTGGGCGCGCCCCAGGCGTGTCGGCGGTGCGGGCGGTCCGGGACGACTTCCTCGACGCGGTGCGCACCCGGCACTGGCGGTACGGCTTCAACGCGGGCGCCGACTGGTGGCACCAGATGGTGGCGGACAGCCCGGCCCTCACCGCCGCCGTGAACCGGCTGCACGAGGCCCGCCAGGAGAAGCTCGCCGCCGCGCTCGCCGACGAGGCCGACGCCGACCCCGACGACCTCACACCCCGCGTCGTGGCGGCGCAGATCTGCGCGACACTGACCGTGCTCACCGAGCAGGCACACCGGCGCAGAAGGGCCGGTGAGGCATGGGAGGACATCCTCGCCGACACCGAGAGGAAGGCCGAGCGCGCCTTCGACCTCCTCGAACACGGCATCGGCGACTATCCCGAGCCATCCCGCTGAGCCACCGGGCAGGCCTCGGCCAGGCCGTTCGGCTTCGTACGGCTTGTCGCGCGGCGGACGCGTGGACGCCACCGCCCCTGTCTGGGCGAGCAGGTCACGGGCGCTGTCGACGACGGGGGCGAGGAGCCGGGAGACCGCGGCGTCGAGCAGGGTCTCCTTCCCGCCGAAGGCGCGTACCACCATGGCGGCGCCGAGCCCGGTGCGCTGCGCGACCGCCTCGACGGTGAGCGTCGCGCCGGCTCGGCAAGGAGGGCCATGGCGGCGTCGAGGGCCGGTTGGCGGTTGCGGACGGCGTCCGATCGGCGGCGCGGCGCGGCGTTGACAAGTGAAATGCTCCTTCCAGATATTCCAACTGGAATGCTCATTTCACCTAGACGCCGACGGAAAGGCGGGCCGAGGCATACCCTCAGTCACTATCTCTGAAGGAAACAAGGAGGCGGCAGAGAGATGGACGTGAGTCAAACTATATGGCGAAAGTCCAGCTATTCGAACGATACCGGTCACTGTGTCGAAGTGGCGACAAACCTGCCCGGCATCGTCGCGATTCGAGACTCTAAGAACCCCGACGGTCCCGTCCTTGTGCTCAGCCGAGCCGAGTGGTCGGCCTTCCTCGCTAGCGTGCGCGACGGCGCTGTATGACCTTTCCCGCCGTTCGAGGACTGGGAGGTGCCGACCGGCCGGCGGGCCTTCCAACCGCCTGTAGACCAGATTTCGCCTGCACGAACAACCCCGATCGCTCGCCGAGCACGACCGAGTCCACATGCCCGCATGCGAAGCGGGACGCGCGCCAGGAGTGATCAGGAACATGAAGAAAGGGCTGGAGAATGGACCTGAGTAAAGCGCGGTGGCGTAAGTCCAGCCGATCCAACGACGTCGGCGCCTGCGTCGAGGTGGCAACGAACCTTCCGGGCATTGTTGCCATTCGGGACTCCAAGGATCCCGACGGACCGGTTCTCGAGCTCACCCGCGCCGAGTGGTCGGCCTTCCTGGCAAGCGTGCGCGACGGCACCGTGTGATTCCGTTCTGCGGGCCTGATTGGCGCGGCTTCGCCGAGGTGCTGGTGATGCCTCACCGCCCGCCAAGGCGCTGGAGGCCCGCCGCGCCGAGGCGCACCACGGGCCTCGAAACCTGTGCCGCGCCAAGGCCACTTGCCACCCGCGCGTCGGCACGGATGGCGGGGTCACTCCGGCCGGTCGAGGGTCAGGTGGAGACGCGGGGGTTTCAGGAGCAGGCGATCGCGATCTTGCCGATGGCGCCCTTGGTGAACGCGGCGAACGCCTCGGGGGCCCGCTCGAGCGGGTGGACGGCGCCGATCGGGACCCGCAGCTTTCCGGCGGCGACCAGCTCGGCCAGGGTGGTGAGGGTCGTGTCGGTGGGGTCGGCCATGACCGAGCGGAGGGTGACGCCGTCGACGGCGTCGGCGGGGAGGCCGAGGGTGGAGGCGATGCGCCCGTCCTTGGCCAGCAGGCTCGCGAGGCGGGTCACGTCGCCCGCCAGGTGGAGGATCACGTCCACGCCGTCGGGGGCGATCTTGCGTACCGCGGACTCCAGGTCGTCGGTGTGGTCGACGACCTGCACCGCCTCGGCGAGGCCGGTGACGAACTCCTCCTCCGCGCCCGGACGTGCGGTGGCGATCACCCGGGCGCCGCGTGCGGCGGCGAGCTGGACCGCGAAGGCGCCCACGCCGCCGGTCGCGCCGGAGATCAGCACGGTGTCGCCCTCACCCACCTCAACCGTGTCGAGACTGTTGAGGGCGGCGGTGCCGGCGAGCCCGAGCGCCCCGGCGTCGCGGAACGACAGGCCCTCGGGGATGCGGGCCAGGCCGTAGCTGGTGGGCACGGCGGCGTACCGGGCGAGCGTCCCGGCCTGCAGGAACGGTGCCATCAGGACGCCGAACACCCGATCGCCGACCGCAAACCCCTCGACCCCCTCGCCCACCTCGGTGATCGTCCCGGCGTAGTCCTTGCCGAGCACGAGGGGGAAGCGATGCTCCATCAGGTCGCGCAGCTTTCCGGCGGCGACCGCCACGTCGAATCCGTTCACCGACGCCGACGCCACCTCCACGAGCACCTCCCCGACCGCGGGCCGGGGGACGTCGATCTCGATGACGGACGGGGTGGCGGGGACGGTGGTGAGTGCTAGGGCACGCATGCGATGCACCTTTCGGAGCCGGTAAGTGGAACGGGCTTCCCGGTTAGCTCTCCTTCAGCATAAACACAAGTGGGCCGGTCGTTCCACTTGTAGAGTGGGGGCATGGCTCCATCCACCGAGTCGTACGCGTCACCCGGCGCAAGGACCGCGGGACTGCGCGCGGACGCCGAACGCAACCGCGAGCGCATCCTCGCCGCGGCCCGCCGCCTGTTCGCCAGCGACGGACTCGACGTCTCCATGGCCTGTGTGGCCCGCGAGGCCGGGGTCGGCAAGGCGACCCTGGCGCGCCGCTTCCCCAGCCGCGAGGACCTGATCAACGCGGTGTTCGCCGACCGGATGGACGCCTACGTCGGCGCGGTCACCGAGGCCCTCGCCGACCCGGATCCCTGGCACGGGTTCACCGGCTTCGTCCGCAACGTCTGCGCCATGCAGGCCGCCGACCGCGGCTTCGCCGAGGTGCTGGCGATGACCTTCCCGTCCGCCAAGGCGCTGGAGGCCCGCCGCGCCGAGGCGTACCACGGGCTGCTCGAGCTCATCCGCCGCGCCAAGGCCACCGGCCGTCTGCGCGAGGACGTGACCGACCAGGACATGGTCATCCTGCTCATGGCCAACGCCGGCGTCGTCGCCGCCACCCACGAGGCCGCCCCCGACGCCTGGCACCGCCTCGTCGGCCACATGCTCCGCGCCTTCGCCGCCCCCGGCACCGAACCGCCCCCACTGCCGCCCGCGCCCAGCCCGACGGCCCTGTACCGCGCCATGATCCAGGCGGCCCGCGCCGCCTGCCCGCCCGACGGACGCGCAAAGAACGGCACGCGCCAGGCCCGCAGCGAATGACCACAGCCACATGCCCGGCCACGGGATCACCTGAAGCCTCCGAGTGAGTCGCCGCGAACGAGGTGTACGGCTCACCGGTGCGTGGCCGGGCACCAACGCGGCGGCCGCTCACCCGTTGCCTTGGTATGGCCGAGGGGCCGAGACCTGATTGCACAGGACGGCCTGTCACAGCGCCGCTGTCACTCCAGCCGGGCGTGGGTTCGGCCCCCGGTCCTCAGGAGGGGCTCAGCATCCAGAGGGCCGCCATTGGCAGGGCTCGGAGTCTCTCTCCGAAGGGGAGCACCTGTTCTCCCGTGTAGAGGACATAGCCGGCGCGGAACCTCGGCCCCAGCCGTTCCGCCAGGTGGCGCAGTCCTCGGAAGTCCTCCCCGCGCACGGTCGACGCGGCCTTCACCTCGACGGCGACCACCTCGCCGGAGGCGTGCTCCAGCACCATGTCGACCTCGACCTTGTCCTTGTCCCGGTAGTGGAAGAGCTGGACGGGCTCCTCCGCCCAGGTGAGCTGGCGGGCCACCTCTCCGATCGCGAAGTTCTCCAGCAGCGGGCCGACGGGAGCCGTGACGTCCTTCGCCCGTTCGATGGACAGGCCGATGAGCCGGGCGGCGAGTCCGCTGTCGACGAAGATCAGCTTCGGCGTGGACACGGCACGGCGGGTGAGGTTCGACGACCACGCGGGGATGCGCTTGATGACGAAGACCAGTTCCAGCAGGTCCAGGTACCGGGCGACCGTGGTCCGGTGCACGTCGACCGTGTCCGCGATCGCCTGCGTCACGACGAGGCCGCCCATGCGCGCCGCGACGACACTGAGCAGTCTTCGCATCTCCGCCGGACGCTCGATGTCGGTGACCTGGCGGACGTCGCGGGTGATCAGATCGGTGATGTAGGAGTCGAAGAACCTGTGGCGCCTGCGCCCGGCGTCCCGTCGCACCGCCTCCGGGTAGCCGCCGCGCAGCGCCCGCTCGACATAGTCACGCTTGCCGAGCGGGCAGGGCGGCATGCCGATGTCCGGGCCCTGGGTGAAGACGTGGTCCACGAACCCGTCCGGCGCACCGTCGATCTCCCCTTGGGACAGCGGCCACAGCTCGATGGTCTCGGTACGGCCGGGCAGCGCGTCGGGCAGATCACGCAGCCCCAGCAGCCGCGCGGAGCCGGTCAGGAGATACCGGCCCGGGCGTCGGTCGCGATCGACCTCGTACTTGATCGGAAGCAGCAGTTGCGGAGCCCGCTGGATCTCGTCGATCATCAGGAGCCCGTCATACCGTACGAAGCCGACCGGGTCGGCCTCCGCCGCCGCCAGCACGGCGGGGTCATCGAGGTAGCGCTGCTCGGCACCGGCCACACGGTCGACGATGAGCTGGGCCAGCGTGCTCTTGCCCACCTGGCGTGCGCCGTTCACCACGACCACACGGGTGTCCTCAAGCGCCTCGAGTGTCAGCTTCTCGGCGTGGCGTGGGAACAGGATCGGTTCACTCATCACCTCTGATGTTATCGCAGTTCATCATGGGTACGTGCACGCTTGGCCGCTCGGTCTGTGCACGATTGGACGGAGGGTACGTGCACGCTTGGACGTAAGATCGTGCACGTTTCGCCGTAAGGTCTGTGCACACTTGGCCGAAGACCTCGTGCACGATCGGCCGAATGATCGCCGCACGTTCCGCCGGAAGGTCGGTACGCGATCCGCCGCCCTGTCCGGCGCGTCCCGGCGGTGAGGGCGCCGCCGGTCCGCGCCGACCGGTCCCCCGGCGCGGCCATGCGTGCGGGCGGGGCGCGGTATACAGGTCTGCGTGGAGCTGGATCAGCTTGATCGTGCCATCATTCGGGAGCTCGTCGAGGACGCCCGGGCGACGTACGCCGAGATCGGGCAGCGGGTGGGGCTGTCGGCGCCCGCGGTGAAGCGGCGGGTGGACCGGCTGCAGGAGAAGGGGGCGATCAAGGGGTTCACGGTGCGGGTCGACCCGGCGGCGCTGGGGTGGACGACCGAGGCGTACGTGGAGCTGTTCTGCCGGGGGAAGACCTCGCCCGCGGACATCGCGACGGCGGTGGCGCGGAATCCCGAGGTGGTGTCGGCGTGCACGATCACCGGGGAGGCGGACGCGCTGCTGCACATCCGGGCGACCGACATGCGCCACGTGGAGCAGGTGATCGAGCGGATCGCGGCCGAGGAGTTCGTGGTGCGCACCAAGAGCTCGATCGTGCTGTCCCGGCTGGTGGACACGCCGCTGCCCACCTCGTAGCCGACGCGCCGCCCGTGGCAGGGGTGTTTCGGCGGCTTTTCGGGCGCGTTTCCGTGCAACAAATCGACACCGCGAGGCCGGAACACGCAACGGATCGACGGCAACGCGCAATTTTTTCGCCTGGGCCGCACGAAACCCGGTTTCTATCCTGAACCTATCCCCTGACCAGCCGTTTTGACCCTGTGGAGCGGTGTATGGCGCACGTTCGGCATTACGCCATGTGTCGGCCCGATCACTTTGCGGTGACGTACGCGATCAATCCGTGGATGGATCCGTCGGCCGGTGCGGACCGGGACAAGGCACTCCGGCAGTGGGAGCGGCTCAAGGCCGTGTACGAGGAGCTGGGCCACCGGGTGGACGTCGTCGAGCCGGTCGCGGGGCTGCCGGACATGGTGTTCGCCGCCAACGGCGGGCTGGTGGTGGACGGCAAGGTGTACGGCGCGCGGTTCGCCAACGCCGAGCGGGTGCCGGAGGGGCCCGCGTACCTGGAGTGGTTCCGCAGCCGGGGCTTCACCGAGATCAAGGAGCCGGAGCACGTCAACGAGGGCGAGGGCGACTTCCTCGTGCTCGACCACGTGATCCTCGCCGGGACCGGGTTCCGCACCCGGCCCGAGGCGCACCACGAGGCGCAGGAGTTCCTCGGCCGGCCGGTGGTGACGCTGCGGCTGGTGGACCCGCGCTACTACCACCTCGACACGGCGATGTTCGCGCTCGGCGGCGACAACATCGCCTACTACCCGGAGGCGTTCTCCCCCGGCAGCCGGGCCGTGCTCGAGCGCATGTTCCCCGACGCGGTGATCGCGTCCGCCGAGGACGCGGCCGTGCTCGGCCTCAACGCGGTCTGCGACGGCCGCCACGTGGTGCTGAACGCCGAGGCGGGCGGGCTCGCGCTTGAGCTCAAGCGCCGCGGGTACGACGTCATCCCCGTCGACCTGAGCGAGCTGCGCAAGGCCGGCGGCGGGCCCAAGTGCTGCACCCTGGAGATCCGGTCATGAGCGTGACGAGCGAGTTCATCGCGCGCAGCGAACGGCACAGCGCGCACAACTACCACCCGCTGCCCGTGGTGATCCGCGAGGCCCGCGGCGCCTGGGTGACCGACGTGGACGGGCGGCGGTACCTCGACTGCCTGGCCGGATACTCCTCGCTCAACTTCGGGCACGGCAACGAGACGATCCTCGCCGCGGCCCGGGAGCAGCTCGACCGGCTCACCCTCACCAGCCGGGCGTTCTACCACGACCGGTTCGCCGAGTTCTGCGCCGCGCTCGCCGAGCTGACCGGCAAGGACATGGTGCTGCCGATGAACACCGGCGCCGAGGCCGTGGAGACCGCGATCAAGGTGGCCCGCAAGTGGGGGTACGAGGTCAAGGGCGTGCCCGACGGCAAGGCGAAGATCATCGTGGCCGAGGGGAACTTCCACGGCCGCACCACCACGATCGTCGGGTTCTCCACCGACCCGGACGCCCGCGGCGGGTTCGGCCCGTTCGCACCCGGGTTCACCGTGGTGAAGTACGGCCACGCCGACGCGATCCGCGACGCGATCGACGAGCACACCGTGGCCGTGCTCATCGAGCCGATCCAGGGCGAGGCGGGCGTGATCGTGCCGCCGGACGGCTACCTGCGGCAGGTGCGGCAGATCTGCTCCGAGCACAACGTGCTGTTCATCGCGGACGAGATCCAGTCCGGGCTGGGCCGTACCGGGGAGACGTTCGCCTGCGACCACGAGGGCGTGGTCCCGGACGTGTACGTGCTCGGCAAGGCGCTCGGCGGCGGCGTGGTGCCGGTGTCCGCGGTCGCCGCGAACGCGGACGTGCTCGGCGTGATCCGGCCCGGGCAGCACGGCTCCACCTTCGGCGGCAACCCGCTCGCCTGCGCGGTCGGCGTCGCGGTGATCGGGCTGCTGCGCACCGGCGAGTACCAGGCGCGGGCGCGCGAGCTCGGCGCGGTGCTGCACCGGCGGCTCGGCGGGCTCGTCGGCCGCGGGGTGACCGGGGTGCGCGGCCGCGGCCTGTGGGCCGGGGTGGACTTCGACCCGGCGCTGCTCACCGGCCGCGAGGTGTGCGAGCGGCTGCTGGAGCGGGGCGTGCTCGCCAAGGACACCCACGGCGCCACGATCCGGCTCGCCCCGCCGCTCGTGGTGACCGAGGAGGAGGTCGACTGGGCGGTGGACCGGCTCGCCGAGGTGCTGCCGCGCTGACCCGGGTCAGCCGCGTGGTACGGCCCGCCGGGACGCGGGCCGTACCCGGCCGGGGGCGAGCCGGGCCTCGGCGATCTCGCTGACCGTGTCCGTGGCGGGCCCGGCGGTGTGCCAGCGCACGGTCGCCTCCCGGCCGGCCAGGTCGAGCGTGCCGACCGCGTTGTGGAACCACGGGCCCTTGACGATCTTCCACCGGTACGGCGGGCGGGGCAGCCGCGCGAGCCGGGCGAGCAGCCCGCCGGCCAGGCCCGCCACCCCGAACGAGGCGACCACGTTGGCGAGGCGCAGCGTGCGGCTGAGCGGGTTGCGGATCGGCGAGCAGACGACCTGGTAGATGGGGCGGCGGCGCGCCTTGGCGAGGTACGAGTAGTGCACATCGCCCGAGAGCAGCAGGATCGTGGCGGGCGGCGCGCCATGGGCACCGTCGGCGACCTCGGCGAGCCGCCGGGTCAGCGCCTCGAACGAGCGGCGGAACGCGGCCCAGTGCTCCAGGTCGATCGCCTGCCGCAGCCGCTCGGACCAGCGGGCGACCCGCGGGCCCCACGCGCCGTCGGCGAGGGCCTCGTTCCACGCCTCCACGTGGTGGATGCCGCTCGGCAGCAGCACCGGGATCGAGGAGCAGACCACGAGGTGGTCGACGTTCCCGGCCAGGTGCCCGGTCGCCCACTCCCACTCCTCGTCGCCGAGCATGCGCCGGGCGCCGGGGTTGAGCACCCGGGCGGCGCGGGTGTCGAGCACGAGCAGGCGCACCCGGCCGATGTCGCGGGCGTGGCTCCACCGCACGGTCCCCGGTTCGGCGTCGGCGCGCGCGGCGTACGCGTCGAGCACCGCGCCCCGGTCGCCGTCGCCGGAGCGCAGCTCGGCGTAGACCGGGTCGGCGGCCCGCTCCTCCGGGGACAGGTTGCCGAGGTGCTGGTAGACGTAGTAGGCCCCGAGCGCCGCGACGATGCGGCGGGGCCACCACGCCACCTTCGCCATCTCGGCCCGCCAGGCCTCGCTGGTGTTCCAGTCGTCCCGCACGTCGTGATCGTCGAAGATCATCGCCGTGGGCAGGGTGGACAGCAGCCAGCGCATGTCCGGGTCGGTCCACGCCTGCCGGTACAGCTCGGCGTAGTCCTCGAAGTCGGCGACCTCGTCGCGCGGCTCGCCGTCGCGGCGGGCCCGGATGAACTCGAGCATCGCCTCCGACGGCTCGTCCGCGTACACCTGGTCGCCGAGCAACAGCAGCATGGCGGGCCACTCGTCCTCCGGTGTCTCCCGCAGCCGCCGGCCGTACGCGCCGAGCACGTCCACCCCGTGGGACAGCACGTGCCGCGCGTCGTGCGGCACGCTGGTCCGGCACGAGCCGAACAGCAGCCGCCGCGCCTCGGCCACCGGCCGGGCGAGGCTCGGCGGCGTCCCGTCGTCCCGCGGCCAGACCCGCACGCCATCGAGCGCCACCGTGTACGGCACGGCCCGGCGCAGCCCGTCGAGATCGACGATCGCGTAGTGGTGGCCGTGCACGGTGAACGTCCGCCCCTCGCCGCGCACCTGCCCGGCCTCGACGGTGACCGTGCACGGCTCGCTCGTCTCCACCCAGACGGAGACGCGGGTGGCGTCGGCGTACCGCGTCATGGGGCCGACGACGAGCTCCGCGCTCATCGGTCCTCGCTCAGAACCACCCCGGGCTCCTTTCCCCGATGGCCCTGGCTTGGAGCATACGTGCGCCTCCGGGATGCCGGGCGGATCCCGGAGGCGCCTGGCCTACGCGAAGGTGTGGTACCTCCCCCGGTAGTAGAGCAGCGGCCGGTCGGCCTGCCCGGGCGGCGGGCTCAGCTCCCGTACCCGGCCGATCACGATGTAGTGGTCACCGGCCCGGTACTCGGCCTCCAGCGTGCAGTCGATCCAGGTGTGCACGCCCTCGATGACCGGGTTCCCGGCCGTGGTGGGCCGCCAGGCGACCCCGCGCCACTTGTCCCCGCCGCTGCGGGCGAACCGGTTCGACACCGCCTGCTGGGTGTGCGAGAGCACGTTCACGCAGAACGCCCCGGCCGCGCGGATGTGCGGGTAGCTGGCGGAGGCCACCCCGACCGAGAACGACACCAGCGGCGGGTCGAGGGAGACGCTGTAGAACGACTGGCAGGTGAGCCCGAACGGCACGCCGTCCCGGACCGCGGCCACCACGGTCACCCCGGAGGCGAAGTGGCCGAGCGCGTCGCGGAACTCCCGCGCCGAGAAGGCGACCTGAGAAGAAGGTGTCATGTCTCCTCCAGTCCGCGCCGCCACGGCATCGCCCACCGCTCGGCGAGCACGACGAGGCCGAACGACGCCAGTCCGATGACCGCGGCGACCACGACCGCGGCCCACAGGTACTCGTTGTCGAGCCGGGCCCGGGTGTCGTGGATGAGGTAGCCGAGCCCCTGCAGCGCGCCGATGTACTCGGCGGCGATCGCCGCGACGATCGCCGCGGACGCGCCGAGCTTGAGCCCGGTGAACAGGTACGGCAGGGCGGCCGGGAACCGCACGTGGACCAGCTCCTGCCGCCGCGAGGCGTTGAGCGTGTGCAGCAGCTCCAGCGTGGCGGCCTCGGCCGAGGCGAGGCCGCGCACCAGGTTGACGAGGGTGACGGTGTAGGCGAGGAACGCGGCGAGCAGCACCTTCGACGGCACGCCGGGCCCCAGCCACAGCACGAGGATCGGCGCGATCGCCACCAGCGGCACCGCCTGGAGGGCGAGCACGAGCGGGTAGGCGCCCGCGCGCAGCGGCCCGGAGTAGGTGAACGCGACCGCGCACCCGATCGCCACCAGGTTGCCGATCAGGAACCCCAGGAACGCCTCCATGACCGTGACGAGGGCGTGGTGGGCGAGGTCGGCGTGGTTCGCCGCGATCGCGGCGGCGATGCGCGACGGCGACGGCACGACCAGGCTGCTCACGCCCGCCCCGGTGACGTACAGCTCCCAGCCGGCGAGCACCGCCACGAGCAGCAACGCCGGCGGCACCGCGCGTGCGAAGCGCCTCATGCAGCGCCTCCCTGTCCGGCCGCGGCGCCGACCCCGCCGCGGGGCACCCACGGCATGGCGACCCGTTCCACGAGCGTGATGATCCCGACCAGCCCGAGGGTGAGCGCGGAGGCGACGACGATCGCCGCCCACATCAGCCCGATCTGGAAGGTGTATCCGGAGATCTGCACCAGGTAGCCGAGGCCGCTGTCGCCGGTGATCCACTCGGCGACGGTGGCCTCGATCACGCACGACGAGGCCGAGATGCGCAGCGCCGCCAGCAGGTACGGCCGGGCCGCGTAGGCCCGGACCTTGAGCAGCCGCTGCATGCCGGTCGCGTTGAGCGTGTGCATGAGCTCCTCCACCTCGGCGTCGGCGGAGCGCAGCCCGCGCATGAGGTTGACGAGCGTGGTGAGGAAGGTGCTGAGCGCGCAGACCGTGATCCGCGGCTCGTACCCGGTGCCCATGATCACCACGAGGATCGGGATGATCGCGATGAACGGCAGCGCGCGCAGCGCGAGCAGCAGCGGGTACACCGCGTCCCGGACCAGCCGCGCGTAGGTGAGCGTCATCGCCACCGCGATCGCCGCCACGGTGCCGAGCCCGAACCCGGCGAGCGCGACGGTGAGCGTCGCCAGGCTCTCCTCGGCGATCGTGGGGCCGTACCGCGCCATCGCCGCAAGGACCGTGCTCGGCGCGGGCAGCACGTAGAACTTCACCAGCCCGGTGCTCGTCACCACCTGCCACAGCAGCAGGGCGGCGGCGAGGAAGGCCAGCGGGGCGCGCATCCCGCCCGCGCCGTCGCGGATTCTCCGTCCGACCCGGCTCATCCGGCCTCCACGCCTCAGCCCGCCAGCAGCGCCGGGTCCGGCTCCGGCTCCGGCGCGATGCGGACCGGCGGGACCTCGTGGCCGTTGCCGAGCGCCCGGCGCAGCTCGCGTTCGGCCGCGGCGAACCGCGGGTCGTCGCGCAGCGCGGGGGTGCGGTGGTGGCCGAACGGCAGCGAGGCGAGGTGCACGATCCGGCCGGGCCGCGGCGACATCACCGCGACCTGGTCGGACAGGATCACCGCCTCGGACACCGAGTGGGTGACGAGCAGCAGCGTCGCCCCGCTCTCCTCGAGGATCTGGATGAGCTCGAAGTTGAGCCGCTCCCGGGTGATCTCGTCGAGTGCGCCGAACGGCTCGTCCATGAGCAGGAACCTCGGCCGCAACGTGAGCGCCCGGGCGATCGCGGCGCGCTGCCGCATGCCGCCGGACAGCTCGTGCGGGTAGGCCTTCTCGAACCCGGACAGCCCGACCAGCTCGATCGCCTCCCGGGCCCGGGCCCGCCGCTCCCGCTTGGGGATCCCGGCGAGCTCGAGCCCGAGCTCGACGTTCTCGGCGAGCCGCCGCCACGGCAGCATGGTCGACTGCTGGGACACGAGGGCGAAGATCCGCGCGGCGCGGGCCTCCGCCGGGGTCAGCTCGTCCATGGTGACCAGGCCGCCGGTGGGCTTGACGATGTCGGCGAGGATCTTCAGCAGGGTGGACTTGCCGCAGCCGGAGGGGCCGAGCAGCGAGGCCCAGGACCCCTTCGGCACGACCAGGTCGCAGTCCGCCACGGCCGTGGTGGTGATGCCCCGCCGCTCGTAGGTCATGGTGAGGCCGCGGACGACGATGCCCTCTCGGTGACGCCGGTCAGCCACGGCCGCCCACCTCCGCCAGCGCGGGCCGTACGTGCCGCTGGAACAGCTCCAGGGTGCGGCGGGTCGGCTCGGGCGCGAGGCCGGGGAACTGCACGAGCAGGTCGAGCTGGTCCACGCCGGTCACCTCCAGGTACTCGCGCAGCCCGGCGGCGACGTCGTCCGGGTCGCCGACGATCACGCAGGCGCGGCGCATGCGCTCGTCGAGGGTGACCGCCTGCGCGGGCAGCAGGCCGGCGGCGGTGGCGTCCGCCGCGTACCGGCCGCGGCCGATCTGGGCGTAGTAGGTCTCGAAGGCGCTCTCGAACCGGGCGAACGCGTCGGCGCGGTCCTCGGCGATGAACACCGCGCGCACCCCGCGCACCCGGCCGGTGCCCCCGGCGGCGCGGTAGCGGGCCACGTAGCGGGCCTGCGCCTCGGCGACCTCGGCCTGCCCGACCACGAAGTTGAGGCCCTGCTCGGCGATGTACTCGATGGAGGCGTCGTCGCGGCACGCCGCCCACATGCGCTCCACCAGGTGCGGCGCGGGGCCGACGTTGAGCAGCGGCAGGCCGGTGGAGGTGTCGCCGCGCAGCAGCATGAGGATCTCGCCGAGCGCCTCGCGGAATCTCGCCTGCCTGCGCCGCCGGGACTCCTCGTCGTGCGGCCCGGCGGTGCCCTGGCCGATGCCGATCTCGGCGCGGCCGTCGGTGACCAGGTCGAGCAGGCACATCTCCTCGGCGCTGCGCTGCGGCGGCACGCCGGGCAGCACCTTCACGCCGGTGCCGAGCCGCAGCCTGGTGGTGGTCGCGGCGACCCGGGCGAGCAGCAGCTCCGGCACCGGGATGCGGCCGTAGAACGGGGCGTCCTGGACGTTGTGGTGCTCGCCGACCCACACCGAGTCGTAGCCGAGCCGCTCGGCGAAGGCGAACTCCTCGTAGGCGCGCCGTACCAGGTCGGCGGTGGCCTCCTCGCGCACCTCCCACATCTGGTAGAGCAGGCCCACCGGGGCGTGGACGGTCGTCATGGTCATGGTCGTGCGCTCCCGTCTCCTCGTGGTGTGCGGTCAGAGCTTGGCGGTGCCGGCCTCTTTGGACAGGTCGCCGATGAGCGGCTTCGTGTCGACGAGGCTCGAGGTGAGGCCGAGGTCCTTGGCCACCTGGGCGACCTTCTCCCATGCCTCGGGGTTGAGGGCGAGCAGGCCGTTCGCGGCGGTGTACTCGGTGGCGATGTAGGACGCCTGGGTCTTGGACTGGTAGATCTGCTGGTCGAGGTCGAGCCCGGTGGTGAACGCGTTGTCGACCATGTACCTGGCCCCGGCCTCCGGGTCGCGCAGCAGCACCTCGTACGCCTCGGCGATCGCGCCGATCCACTTGACGAGGACGGCGCGCTTGGCCGGGTCGTCGTAGATCGCGCGGGTGGTCACGTAGGTGTTGCCCTGCGAGGGGATGCCGAGGTCGCCGAGCGGGAAGACGGTGACCGGCACGCCCGCCATCTCGATGGACCGCGGCTCGTTGAACGCGAACGAGGAGAACATGCAGTCCACCTGACCGGCGATGATCATGCTGACGTCCTGGCCGCCGATCGGCACGATCTTTATCTGGTCCTTGGTGACGCCGATCGTGGAGAGGATCGCGGGCAGGTAGATGTTCGCCGCCTGCTTCAGGCCGAGGGTCTTGCCCGCCAGGTCGGCGGGCTTGCTCACCCCGGAGTCCTTGCGGCAGGTCATCGAGGTGGGGGTCTGCTGGTACTCGGTGGCGATCGCGACGAAGTCGGCGCCCTTGTCCGCCGCGGTGATGGTGCTGAGCGTGTCCATCACCGCGACGTCCACCTGCCCGGCGGCGAGCAGGGTGGACGGCGGCGTGTCGCCGCCCGGCTTGATGGTGACGTCGAGCCCGGCCTTCTCGTACAGGCCCTCCTTGAGGGCGTAGTAGGGGGCGAAGTGCTCGACGGTGCCGACGTAGTTGAGGCCGATGGTCAGTGAGGCGGACGACTCGGCGGATGTGGCGGGCTCCGCCTGCTGGGAGGCGGAGGAGCCGCAGGCGGAGGTGACGAGGGCGAGGGTCGCGGCCACGGCCGCGGACCACAGCGCGGAGGGGCGTAGGCGCATCACAGACTCCTCACAGGGCTTTCGGCGGGGGGAAGGGGCGGACGGGCGCCGGCGTGGCCGGCGTGCCGGAGTCGAGCAGGGCGGCGAGGTCGGCCTTGCGGATCCGGCCGTGCACGCCCTTGACCTGGTCCACCACCTGGGAGACCGCGAAGTCCGCCGCCACGCTGAGGTAGGCGTAGGCGGTGGCGCGGTCCAGCGGGTACCGGCTGGTCAGCAGGTCGAGGCCGTTGCGGACGCAGGCCGTCATCGCCCGGTCGAGGTCCTCGTCGAGGCCCACCGGGATGAGCAGGTCGTCGGTCTCCCCGTAGAGCACGCCCATGTGCTCGGCGGCCCCGGCGGGGACGAGGTCGAAGCGCAGGGTGGCCCGCAGCGGGGCCTCGAACGCGGTGAGCGCCACCTCGCCGTCGCCCTGCGCGTAGTGCGGGTCCCCGACGTACACCAGCGCGTCGGGCACCTGCACCGGCAGGAACAGCGTCGAGCCTGCGGTGAGCAGGCTGATGTCGAGGTTGCCGCCGTGCCACCCGGGCGGGATCGAGCTGGGGCGGCCCCTGCCGGCCCGGACGACGCCGATGACGCCGAGGAAGAAGCCGAGGGGGAACCGGATCGTGCCGGCCGGGGTGCCGATGCACCCGACCGGGCCGTCCGGGCCGTCGCCCGCGGTGCACAGCACGAAGGTGGATCCCGGCCCTTCGGGCATCTCCCCCGGCAGGGCACCGCGGCCGTGCCGGCTGGAGACGAACCCGTAGGGCAGCCGGGGGCGCAGGTCCTCGATGCGTACGGCGAGCATGTCGCCGGGCCGTGCCCCGGTCACCGCGATCGGGCCGAGCACCACGTGCGGCCCGTCCCCCGCCCGGTGCGGCACGGTGCGCGCCACGTCGATCGCGTCCCGCAGCACCAGGTCGGCGCTGATGCCGTAACGGGCCATGAACGCGACCGGGTCCCGCCCCTGGTCCTCCAGGATGCCCTCGTGGCTCACCGTGTCGATCACCACCGGCTCGCCGGGGGCGACGCGCAGCACCGGCGGGTCCTCGGGGCCGGGCAGCCGGCCCCAGAGCACCGAGCCGGGGGTCGCGCTGAGGTAGGCGGTACCGGGTGGGACGCCGTCCCCGGCCTGCAGCACCGCGAACGGGCGGAGGTCGGCCGCCGGGGAAGCGGGCGGCCGCCGCTCGCGCCCGGGGTGCGCGGGCGGATCGGCGTGGATCACGCTGTCGAGAGTCACGGTCCGAGCATCGCCGCGGCCCCTGGCCACGGGCACTGTCCCGGGCGGACAACGATCCCGCCGCGGTCTCGTCCCCGAGCGGTCCCGGCCGTACGGGCGGGAGCGGGCGGCGGAGGTGCCGCGCCGGGCGGTCACGGGGACGCCCGCGAGGCCGGTACGGCCGCGCATCACCGGGCGCCGGGGCCGTCGGGGCCGTGCGTGGCGGGCGGCAGGCCCGCCACGGCCTCGTCCGCGAGGAGGCTCGGCCGCTCGGGCTCGAGCAGGCGCAGCGCGTACAGCGCCAGGTACATCTGGAAGCGGCCGCTCGGTGAGGAGAACCGGCCGCCGGTGAGCGCGTCGATCCGGGCCAGCCGGTACTTGAGCGTGTTGACGTGCACGAACAGCGCGTCGGCCACGGCGCGCAGGCCGCCGCGCAGGCAGTGGTACGCCTCCAGGGTGCGCACCAGCTCGCCGCCGGTGGCCGCGTCGTGGTCGAGCAGCGGGCCGAGCTGCTCGGTGACGAACGCGCGCCAGGCGGTCTCGTCGAGCTCGAGCAGCAGGCCGTACACGCCGAGGCGGCCGACGTCCACCGGGCCCGGGTGGCCGAGCCGCCGCCCCAGGTCGGAGGCGAGCTCGGCCCGCCGTACCGCGGCGCGGAAGCCGTCCGGCCAGACGACCGGGGTGCCGCAGCCGACGCCGACCGCCCGGCCGCGCAGTACGGCGGCGAGGTGGCGCGCGGCGGCCCGGGCGCGGTCCTCGACGTCGGCGACGGCCTCGTCGACGAGGGCGAGGATGCCGTGCGGGCGCTGGAAGAGCACCACCTGCGGCGGCTCGCCGAGCGCGCGGCGCACGATCTCGGCCCGGCTGCGGGCGGCGAGCGCGCCGTCCTCGCCCTCCCCCGCGTAGCCGAACCACACCGGCCGGTACGGCCGGGCGAGGTTGAGCCCGACGAGGCTCGCCCGGGGCAGCGCCTCGCGCGGGTCGGCGTCGTCGGAGAGCAGCAGGTCGAGCACGTCGCCGCGGAGCCGGGACTCCACCTCGAAGGCGGCCTTCCACTTGGCGAGCTCGAGCGCGACCACGTGCGCGATCACCGCGAGGTCGTCCTCGGGCGGCGGGGCGGGGCCGACGAGCAGGCGGCCCGGCGGCGACTCGGCCGGGTGCAGCGGCAGCTCGGCCGACACCTCGCCGTCGACCGTGCCGGCGAGCGGGGTGCCGAAGCAGTCGACGACGCCGAACCAGGTGCCGCAGGCCGCGCTCGCCTCGGCGACGAGCGCCTCCAGGCCGCGGTCGTCGAGCACGACCGCGACGAGCCGGTCGTAGAGGCCGGGCTCGCCGGTGGAGCGTTCCGGCTCGGCCGCGGCGGGCGCGGCGGCGGGGCCGGGCAGGCGTTCCAGGGCGAGGCCGAGCTGCTCGGCGACGCTCTCCAGGTAGTGCCGGACCGCCGGGTCCCGCCAGCTCCCCGCGCCCTTGGCCGAGCGGAGGGCGAGCAGGCCGTGCCGGTCGCCGTCGCGGCCGAGCGGCAGCACGAGCACCGCGTCCTCGGCGGCGGGCGGGCCGCCGTGCAGCGCGGCGGCGAGGTCCGGGTGCACGTCGCTGCCGCCGTCGGGGGCGATGAGCACCGGCTCGGCGTCGTGCCGCCCGGGGGACAGCGCGATCGCGGTGTCGGCCTCGGGCAGCACGACGGCGAGCTCGGCGAGCACCCGCACGCACACCTCGGTGCGGCCGCCGGAGGCGGCGACCATGCCGCTGAGCGTGGACAGCAGGGTGGGGCCGCGCAGCCGGAGGGCGAGGTGGCCGTCGCGGCCGGTGCGGGCGAGGTGCCGGGCGACCTCGTCGGCGAGGCGGCACAGCAGGTCCTTCTCGGCCGTGCCGTACTCGCGGGGGGCGACGGTCTGCACGTTGAGCACGCCGAGCAGCTCGCCGCGGTGGCTCACCGGCACCGCGAGGATGGACCGGTAGCGGCTCTGGTCGAACCCGGGGATGATCTTGAACTGGGGGTCGCGGCCGACGTCGGCGGCGGCCACCGGGGAGCGGCGCAGCGCCGCCTCGCCGCTGATCCCCTCCCCCAGCGCGAGGGTGACGAAGCCGATCGCCGACCGGGCGAGCCCGTGCGTCGCGGCGAGCACGAGGCGTTCCCGGTCGGGATCGTAGGCGTACAGGGTGGCGACCTCGGTGCCCATGCGGCGGGCGACCCGGGTGACGACGGCCTGGAGGGCCTCGTCGGCCTCGAGGCCGTCGATCTCGTGCAGGGCGAGCATGCCCCGCGTGCGGGTGGGCCGTCGTCGCCGGCGCGAGCGACGTCCTGCGGTCATCTCCACCATGGCCGGAAACTACGCAGGGCGTATTGCCCGCGTATTTCCGTGGTGTTATCGCTCGCTTTAATGACGATTCAGGGCAAACCGGATCAGTTGAGCAGCTTCAAGGCGGCCTCGAGCAGCTCGCCGACCTCCGGGAAGCGGCCCTCCTCGGCCTTCGAGAACAGGACGGTGTCCCCGAGCGCCACGTCGTAGACGCCCCCGGTGCCGGGGACGAGGGTGAGCCCGGAGACCGACTCGGCGAGCGGCCGCAGCAGCTCGCCCGCCTGCCAGAGCGCCCGCGGCAGGTAGTCGCACGGGACGCAGTACGTGATGGTGATCATCGGCTTGTCCATGCGCCGACGGTACGGCCCGGCGTGCCGTGGGCGGTATGTCCCGGCGGGCCAACGCGGTGCGGACCTCGTTGGCCCGCCTGGTTAGGGTGTGTGCCATGGTCGAGCGGAGTCGGGACGCCGGGCGCGGGTCACGGAACCTCACCGACCGGCTGGAGGAGGTGCTGGCCGAGGTGGCCAGGGAGGGGCGGCCGATGCCCGGCGAGCCCGCCCTGACAAGCTTCCTGTCGGCGAGCCGGCCCGCGGTCCGGGAGGCGCTGATCCGGCTGGAGGAGCGCGGCTACCTGCTCCGGCGGCAGGGGGCGAACACCGTGGTGAACCGGCCCGCGCTGGAGATCCCGGCCCGGTTCGACGAGCAGCTGGAGCAGGCCGAGCTGATCGCGGCGATGGGGCACACGCCGCGGGTCGAGGTGGTCGCGCACGAGCGGCGCGAGGTCACCCCGGACGAGGCCGACGCCTACCGGGTGCCCGCCGGGTCGGCGGCGCTCACCACGACGAAGGTCTGGTACGCCGACGAGGTGCCGGTGATGATCGCGACCGACACGGTGCCGCTGCCGCGCGGGGCCGCCCCGCCGGAGGGCCTCGACCCGGCGATGTCGCTGTTCGACCTGGTCGAGCTGGTGCGCGGCGAGCGGGTCGAGTGGGAGATCGCCTGGCCGGGCGCGGACGCGCTCGACGAGGAACGCGCCCGGCTGCTGCGCCGTCCGGTGGGTGAGCCCGCGCTCACGTTGCGGCTGACCGGCGTGGCGCGGGACGGCTCGACCGCGTACTGGGCGTCCGAGGCGCACGTGCGCGACGCGTTCCGCTACGCCATGGTCCGCTCGGTACGCCGCTGACCCGCGGCCGCCGGGTGGCGGCTCCGCCCCGGGACGCCTGCCGTACCCTGCCGGGCTCTCGTCACCCGGGCAGCAGGGACACGTGCGCCAGCTCCACCTTCCAGCCGTCGGGGTGGCGCTTCCACGTCTGGGTCTGCCTGCCCCGCCGGCCCGATCCGGCCCGGACGAACTCGGTGGAGGCGATGCCCGCGCCCGGGGCGATGATCCGCACGTCGTACCGGACCAGCTCGCGCTCCAGGTCGGTGGCCGGGCGGGCGCGGCGGAACGCGGCGATCTCGTCCGCGCCGTACGCGGCGTCGGCCGGGCCGAACCGGATCGTGTCCGGACCCGGCGCGAACAGCTCGATGAGCGTCGGCACGTCGTTGCTGACGAGCGCCTCCTCGTACCGGTAGAAGGCGGCGACCAGCTCCTCTCGGGCGGGGTCCGGCGGCTCGGGCAGCCACTCGGCGGGCAGCGCCTCGGCGAGCTCGAGCAGCAGGCGGTCCGCGCCGCGCGGGCCGAGCACGGACACGCCGAGCGAGACGCCCTCGGCCTCGGCGAGCGGCAGGCCGACGACCGGGGCGCCGGAGAGGCCGCCGAGGCTGGTCAGGCGCAGGGTGGCGGTGCGCACCCGCTCGTTCGCCGCGGCCGCCTCGGGGTCGCCGGCGAGCAGCGGCTCGCGCAGCGGCGCGGGCCCGGACGCGCTCGGCAGCACG